>ENA-OPJP01000121-OPJP01000121.1-human-gut-metagenome-genome-assembly--contig:-NODE-121-length-21743-cov-9.420647_pt1 | contig 21743 bp, 16 predicted proteins | sample MGYA00241417_ERZ501664 | MGnify/ENA primary metagenome ERZ501664 (study PRJEB25962, sample SAMEA2042200) | human gut metagenome | biome: human gut; feature: human-associated habitat; material: faeces...
GATTTTTTCATTTCACTTACATTTTAAGGAGTCAACCATATGTACAAAAAGACAGGCTATTACCGTATGAATATACAGGATAAAAATACAGACAAATTACTAAGCTTCTATTTCTTTCACCAAACCTTCCACATAGCGGCAAAGGATATTGATACCCTTCACATTCTCACCGCCCTCAGGAATAATAATGTCTGCATAGCGCTTGGTAGGTTCAATAAACTGCTCGTGCATGGGCTTGAGCACTTTCAGATAGCGGTCGACGACCATAGAGACCGTACGTCCGCGGTCGATAGTATCGCGCTGAATGTTTCTGATCAGCCGCTCGTCGGGATCGGCATCCACAAAGACCTTTAGATCCATCAAATCGCGTAACTTCTTGTTGAGCAGCGTCATAATACCCTCTATGATAATGACAGGCTTGGGCTCTACATGTATCGTCTCTGCCTCACGGTTACACTTGAGGTAACTGTAGGTAGGCTGCTCGATAGCCTTTCCGTTACGCAAATCGTTGAGTTGCTTGTGCAACAACTTCCAGTCGAAAGCATCAGGATGGTCGAAGTTGATGGCATGACGCTCTTCGTCTGTCATGCCCGTTGTGTCGTTATAGTAAGAGTCAAGAGGCACTACAGCCACAAAGTGAGGAGGCAAAGCCTCAACAATTTTTCTCACTACCGTGGTTTTGCCCGAGCCGGTACCTCCGGCTATACCGATGATGGTTATTTTGTCTTTATCCATAGTTTTAATTTTTATTGAACTTTATCAGGTTCTAAAGTTATAGAAGTTAAAAGAGCTACTCTTTGGTAGCACATACACTTAGAGCACATCTTCGAACATTTTGCGATAATATTCAGCCTTCTTTTCCACGGCTAAGGGATAAGCCCTGCTGCTGCTCGGCATGCGATAGAGTCTGAGAATACGTCCATCGAAACCGAACTCCACATAGCCTCCCATAGGCGGAGTGGCTGTTATGCCGTAATGCTCGGAGAAGATGCGGGTGGCCAACTGTCCTGCAGTAAGCACAGCCCTGCATTGGGGCAATGCTCTGAGCATACCATCAAGGTCGGAGGGCTCCACCACCTGTAGGTCTTTGTCTGAAGCCGTATTCTTGGTACGTATCACCTTCTGAGCCGTGTCGTAGATAGCCACACCTTTCTCCTGCAGAAAACTCTTCAGTTCTGCTTCACGATAGCGTTTGTTATCTGCATCGACAAAATGAAGTTTATCTCCGAAGAAGATAAGCCCGAAGATGCGCCACATATCGTTCTGATAGTTAGGATAATACCAAGGAATGCACCAGCGCTTGGGCGAAGGCGGGAAAGTGCCGAGCATCAGCAGATGGGCATTCGATGGCAGCCACGGCTCAAAAGGATGGTTTTCTATCATTTTTTACCTTTTTACTTTTTTACCTTTTTACTTTTTTACCTTTTTACTTTTTTACCTTTAAAAAGTTACTTCTTCTCCTTCACGAGATACATCACTACAGGCAAGTGGTCGCTGTAGCCATTGAGCCAGCGTCCGCCCGCTGTGGTACGCAGCGGAGCTCCCTTGTACTGACCTTCCTGCTGGATGAGGTAATCGCGACGGAAGATATGGCTCTTCCAGTATTTCAGCGAAGAGTAGTCCTTCTTCTTGGCGTCCTTGTTGAGCAGATTAGGAGTAATCACAATCTGGTCGAAGAGGTTCCAGTTGCCACTATAGAATAAGGTGCCCTTGCCTTCCTTTGCCAGAACGTTGTACCAGGGGTTGTACATATCGCCAGCTCCCACCTGACTGATTTCGGGCTTAGCCTGCAGATAGACGTGCATGCTCTTGTTCACTGGGTCGTCGTTCATATCGCCCATCACAAAGATCTTCATCTCTTGGTTCACATTCAGCAGACTGTCCTTGATCACCTTCACCTGTCGCGCAGCCGACTCACGATAGAAAGGACCAGAGAAACGGCTTGGCCAGTGGCATACGATCACCGCCACATCATCACCAGCCATCTCTCCTCTTACGGTGAGGAAGCCACGGGTGAAGAAGGCGCTGTCCTTTGCCAACTCCTGCACATAAGGCAACAACTTCACATTCTTCACACTGAAGAGCGAAGGATTATAGAGCAGCGCACAGTCGATGCCTCGACGGTCAGGCCCCTCGATATGTACATATTTCATATTGCGGGCCTTAAGAGGTGCCTGGTCTACCAAGGCATCAAGCACCTTATGGTTCTCCACCTCGGAAAGTCCGATGAAGGCACACCCCACATTAGGAAGCACGTCTGTTCCCATATCCGCCAAAGCCTTCGACATATTACGCAACTTATTGGTGTACTTCATGCCGTTCCAGCCCTTGTTGGGCAAATACTCGTAATCTTTCTTTCCCTCATCGTGACAGGTATCGAAGAGATTCTCCTGATTGTAAAAACCTACGGCGTAAACCGAGAACTTCTTCTGGGCAGAGGCAGCCAAATTGACTATCAAAAGAGCCGCCAAGAATAGCAAATGTCGTTTCATTATTTATAGTTTTAAAATTTGTTTACTGCAAAAGTAGCTATTAAATTGTAATTATCAGTAAGAAAAGTGGAAAAAGTGAATTTTTAATGAAATTTTAATCAAAAAAACTTTCTTTTTTAAAATTTATTTATTTACTTTGCACTCACATTATATTAATTAAACAATTGACTATGCAACAAAAGGTAAAATTAGCAATGATTGCTCTCTGCTACAGCCCATTGCTCTTCGCTCAGAACGCCACCGAGCAGAAGATAGCAAATGGATTGGACGAGAATGCATTCACATTCACCGAAGCACAGTTGGGTGAGGATGACGATATGTCACAGAACGTCACCATTCTGAATTCTAACTCAAATGTTTACGCATCAGAGGCAGGCTACCTGTTCTCGCCAGTGCGTTTCCGTTATCGTGCCTTCAATCAGAAGTACAATGATGTGTACATCAATGGTGCTCCCATGAACGACATGGAGTCTGGTCAGTTCCGCTTCTCTAACATCGGAGGTCTGAACCGATTCTCAAGAAACGTTGACTTTGCCTTGCCTTTCGAGGGCAACAACTACTCCATGACAGGTATGGGAGGCAGCAACAACTATGACTTCCGTGCCGGAAGCATGCAGACAGGCCACTATGCTTCTGTGGGAGTTGCCAACCGCAACTACACGCTTCGTGGTCTTTATACCTATAGCAGTGGATTCAACGACAAGGGATGGGCCATCTCAGCGGGTCTTACCTATCGTTGGGCAAACCGCGGTTATGTAGAGGGAACCTTCTACAATGCGCTGTCTTACTACTTCGGTGTGCAGAAGAAGTGGGACAACGGTCACTCCCTAAGCTTCACCACATGGGGCAATCCTACAGAGCGCTCTACACAGGGAGCAGCAACCGACGAGACTTACTGGCTCGCCAACGACTACTATTACAACCCATACTGGGGCTACTACAATGGCCACAAGCGCAACTCACGCGTTGTGAACGACTTTGCGCCATCAGCCATCGCCACATGGGACTGGAACATCAACGACAAGATGAAGCTCACCACCTCTGTCTTTGGCAAGTACTCTATGTATAAGAGCACCAAGCTCAACTATGCCAATGCTGAGAATCCGCAGCCAGACTACTGGAAGAACCTGCCAAGCAGCTACTACGACATCTGGAATGCTGACGCGCTGGGCAACAATGCGTCTACACTCCAGAGCTGGTACAACTCTTACAACTACTGGACAGCAAGCAAGGCCAACCGCCAGATTGACTGGGATCGCCTCTATTATGCCAACACTCAGGCTGCCAACCAGGGCCACGATGCACTCTACTTCATCCAGGCCAAGCACAGCGACAACCTGATGTTCAACATGGCTTCCACCCTGTCGGCTAAGGTTACCAAGCGCTCTACTCTCGTAGGCGGACTGGTATTGGGCAGCAACAGCAACCGTCACTATCAGACCATGGACGACCTGCTCGGTGCTTCCTTCTTCCACAACATCAACACTTATGCGCTCGGCACCTATCCTGCCGATGACCCAAGAGTGCAGTACGACCTCAACACAGCAGGACCCAACAACCTCGGCTCTCTCGTTTACGAAGGCGACAAGTTTGGTTACGACTATAAGATTGAGGTGATGAAGGGCTTGCTCTGGACTTCCTACACTGCTGAGATGGGACGTTTCCAGACCATGATAAGCGGCAAGCTCGGTCAGACCAACATGCGTCGTCATGGCTATATGCGCAACGGTATGGCTGCCAACAACTCTGAGGGCAACAGCCGTATAGCACGCTTCGGAGAAGGCGGTGCCAAAGGTAGCATCAACTTCGATGCCGGCAAGGGTCACGTCTTCAAGATTGGTGTAGGTTACGAGTGGCGTCCACCAATGGCCAACGCTGCATTCATCTCTCCTGAGATCTGCAACGACTACGTGCTCAACCTTGGCGACGAGCATGTATTCAGCAGCGAGTTCTGCTATCAGTATCAGAATGCCTGGGTACACGCCAACGTCAACGCATACTATAGCCGCCTCGACCACGTCACAGAGTGGCAGAACTTCTACAACGATGACGAGAACTCTTTCACCTACCTCGGCATGACTGGATTGGAGAAAGAATACTATGGCATCGAGGCAGGTCTCGACTTCAAGGTGGCTTCTTTCCTTAACTTCAAGGCCATCGGAACCATCAGCGACGCCAAGAACATCAACAATGCCAACGTGAACTACATGCTCTCCAAGTCGGCAGAGGTGGTTAAGGACTACGCATATATTAAGGACATGCGCGAAAGCGGAACTCCTCTTACTATCGGTAGCCTTGCACTCGACTTCCATAAGAGCGGCTGGTTCGTCAACCTCAACGCCAACTGGTACGACCGCATCTATTTGTCATACTCACCAAGCTATCGCTACAAGTCTTCTCTGAAGAACCGCGACATGCTCTTCAACGACGAGCCTCTCCCAGGTTCTGTTGACCAGGCTAAGGGCCACGGCGGATGGATGGTAGACGGAAGCATCGGCAAGAGTATCCGCCTCAAGCACGGTAGTCTGAACTTCAACCTCATGGTAACCAACATCCTCAACAACCGCAAGATTGTTTCAGGTGGTTACGAGCAGAGCCGAAGCGACTATACCCTCAACAAGGAAAACGAGGCCAAGGATCGCGTCTACAAGTTCTCTAAGAACCCTAAGAAGTATTACGTATTCGGAACCAACGGAATGTTCCAGGTATCATACAGATTCTAAAAGAAGAGAAAGATATGAAAAAGTTAAAATATATCGCAATGGCATTTGCTGCCCTGCTCTTGGCTTCATGCATGGGCGACGGTTATGCTGATTCCGTGGGAGAAAAGGATTATACCGGCCCTGCCATCGGCAACAACAAACTGGAGGCTACCAATGTCATCACCATCTCCGAACTGAAGGAGAAATATGCTACACAGATAGAACGTGGCCTGTACAAGCAGGTGGACGAGGACATCAAGATATTGGGTATCGTTACTGGTAACGACCTCGGAGGCAACCTCTACAACCAGATTTGCCTGCAGGACAAGACGGGCGGTATCTTGGTTTGCATCGGCAAGAGCGGACTCTATGGCGAACTGCCTGTAGGTCAGCAAGTGCTTATCGACTGCAAGGGCCTCTACATCGGTGGCTACGGCAAGCAGGCTGAGTTGGGCGGTGTCTATACCAACACCAACAAGGGCTCACAGTCTATCGGTAAGGTAGACCGCTACGTATGGGAGAAGCACTACAAGATTATCGGCGAGGCCGACGAGGCCAAGGCTGAGGCAATGGTTGAGGTATTCGACCAGACCAAGATCAAGGATGCCGACTATCTGAAGTCTTGCTCAGGCAAGCTGATGAGAATAGAGGGCGTAACTTTCGCCGATGCAGGTAAGAAGGTATTTGCTGCAGATGCAGACAAAGACAAAGCCAACTGCGTAAACCGCGGATTCTCTGGCATCAGCACCAACAACATGGTGGTTCGCACTTCTGCCTACGCCAAGTTTGCTAATGCTCTCCTGCCAGAAGGTCCACAGAACGTTACTGGTATCTTCACACGTTATGCAGGAAGCAAGAACGACACATGGCAGATTCTTATCCGTACTGCAGACGACGTGAAGGTAGCCAAGGGAACAGAACAGTGTCCATACACCGTAGCGGAAGCCATCCAGTTGATTAACGACGGAAAGACTACCGAGACCAATGTTTATACCGAAGGTATCATCTGTTCTGAGCCAAGTGTAAGTGTACAGTATGGTAATGCTGATTTCTACATCTCTGTAGACGGCAAGGGTATGAATGCTGACGGAACTGGCAATCCTGCCAAGACCATCAAGGTATTCCGCAACTACTATCTCAACAAGGATAAGTACACCGATGCCAACAAGGACTTGATCAAGAAGGGACAGAAAGTTGTCATCTGCGGCAAGCTCTTGCTCTACAATGGTGTAACACCGGAAATCAACAGTGGAAACTATATCGTTTCCATCAAATAAAACTAACTCAAGTAGAAAACTATAAAAAGAATAATCAATATGAAAAAGTTCATTTATTCATGCTTGTTCTTGGCTATGGCAGCCATAACATTCAGCAGCTGCGAGGACGTTCCTGCTCCTTACAATATGCCTACAGAGGATGAAACTCCAGAAGTTCAGCCTGCAGGTACAGGTACTGCCGCAGACCCATTCAATGTGGCAGGTGTAGAAAAGTACATTGATGAAGGCGGAAGCGCTGAGACCGAGGTATACGTGAAGGGTAAGGTCGTATCTGTAGTACAGGGCAGTTGGGATGCAAATTTCGGTAGCTTGAAATATTACATTTCAGAAGACGGAACTGCTACTAACCAGTTCTATGTATACAATGGTTATGCAGGTCCTAACCACACTAAGTTCTCGGGCGAAGATGCTTTGAAGCAAGGTGATGAGGTCGTTATCTGCGGTAAGGTAGACAGCTATAACGGCACTAAAGAGTTCCTTGTAGGCAACTACATTGTTTCTCTTAATGGCGTAGGTGGAACCGATACTCCTGGCACACCATCAGGCGAAGCTAAGGGTACAGGTACAGAGGCTGATCCTTTCAACAGCGTAGCTGCTAATAACTTGGCTGCTTCTTTAGAATCAGGTAAGGTTTCAGATAAGGAATACTACATCAAGGGTAAGATTCAAGAAATCAAGGATCAGTTCGCTGCCCAATTCGGAAACGCGACATTCTATATTGCTGATGATGAAAAAAGTCAAAAATTCCTGATATTCCGCACTTACTACTTTGGTGGCGAGAAATGGAAAGAAGGCGACGGTCAGCTCAAGGTTGGTGACGAGGTTGTAGTTTGCGCCAAACTTATCAACTACATGGGTAACACTCCTGAGACAAATCAGAGCGGCAAACTCATCTCTGTAAATGGCAAGACCAGCATCGAGGGTGGCAGCGAGAAACCTGACACTCCTTCTACTGGCGACACAACAACACCTAATGGTAACTTCGAGACTTGGGTAGACGGTAAACCAAACAACTGGAAGACTGCCTCTTCTGCAGGTAACGCCTCTCTCGCCCAGAGCACAGACGCTCACAGTGGCAAGTATTCTGTAAAGGTAGAGGTGGTTCAACAACAGCCAACAAGCGTCTTGGTTACAAGGAAATGAAGCTCAAAGCTGGTACTTATAAGATTAAGTACTACGTAAAGGCAGCTACTGCAACAGGCGCATCAGTACAGTCTGGATTTGTACCTGTTACTGAAGGTAAGGTCGGCGATTACAAATACTCTGGCTACATCAACAATATCTCAAACACAGAGTGGACACTTGTTGAGCAGGAATTGGTCATTCCATCAGATGGCACATACTGCATCGTTATCATGAACTCAAAGAAGCCTGGTGGTGACGTTCTCATTGATGACCTCACCTTGACTCTCGGCGAGACTGTTATCATCAAGTAAACAATATTTGAAGACTACATATTTCCCCATTGCCTCTCTACACAGGCAATGGGGATTTTTGTATCATTTGGTTGCTAAATTACTCAACTTTCGCATGCAAGCGCCACACGCCCAGAACCAACGGTCACCGGCCGAAGAGAATTGAAAATCGCAGGTCGAAGGGTAAAGCAAAGGGAAAAGGCAGAAGCTCTTAGCCCAGGGCAACGCAAAGAAAAAAGCAGTTCATTACAGCAGCACGCCCTGAAGGGGCAGAAGCTCTTAGCCCAGGGTAACGCCCTGGGTATAAAGGCAACCAGCAAGGCGCCCTGTAAGGGCAAAAGCTTTAAAACTCAGGCATTTTTTAAAGCTTTTGCCCTTACAGGGCGACAAGTTTGCGAACATGATAACCCAGGGAGTTACCCTGGGCTAAGAGCTTCTGCCCCTTCAGGGCGTGCTGATAATATGAGGTCTTCAGCCCGTACTTGAACAACTGGCGAAAGTGGAGTAATTTACAGAAAAAGAGAGAAAAACATCTGGAAATATTTGGCAGTAAGGAGAAAAAGTCGTAACTTTGCACCCTGTTAAGTCAAAAGGCTATAATGGGCATGCACCGCAAGGACATGAAATGATGGCAACATCCCCATGACGTCTAATTTTAATAACCCAAATAAAAGTAAAAACAAAATGAAAAAAGGTATTCATCCAGAGAACTATCGTCCAGTAGTATTCAAGGATATGTCTAATGGCGACATGTTCCTCTCACAGTCAACTTGCAAGACCAACGACACTGTTGAGTTCGAAGGCGAGACTTACCCAGTAGTAAAGATTGAAATCTCAAGCACCTCTCACCCATTCTATACAGGTAAGAGCAAGCTCGTTGATACAGCTGGTCGCGTTGACCGCTTCATGAACCGTTACGGCAAGTTGAAGAAGTAATATACCTTTTTATATATAAGGATATATTATCAATACGAGATAGAAGGTGCGTTCTAACGTAGTTGCATATGCGTTAGTGCGCACCTTTTACTTTTCTTTATCACCCCACACTTTCTTATATAAGATTCATCCCAACATCTTATTATCTATTTTATCATCTAACATTCACTATGTTATGAAACAAATCAAGATTTATTTATTCGCTCTCCTCGCTGTGCTCTCTATGGCAGCCTGCGGCAGCGACGACGGAGACGGAAATGGTTCAGGCAGCGACTCTTCAGTCATCAACACCAACAAGAACGAGGTAACGAGCGACAAGGCTGTCACCCGACTGGAGTTTCCAAAATTGAAAGGTGGAAACAGCATTATCCGTGTTTATCGTGACGGCAACAGCAAACAGTACGACCCAGACAACGTAAACTATTCAGTAGAATGGGATTGCGACAAGAAATCGCAGCGCTGGTCTTGCTACATCATCACCAAACAGAACAGCGGCAATCCCGATAATATAAAACGTTATTACAGCCAGGACAACCAATATCCCTACGACCCAGATTTGGCAGCTTCTAACAGATGGGAGAAAGACTACATCTACAGTTCAGGCTTTGACCACGGACACATCTGTCCTTCGAACGATCGTATGTATAATTCCAAAGTCAACTATCAAACTTTCTATCTCACCAATATGCAGCCACAATATGCTGTGTTTAACGGAAGCCATAAAGACCATCCATATTCAGGTATTTGGATCAAGATGGAGAACTATCTACATAACTTCAAACTCTACGATAAAGACACGATGTATGTTTGCAAGGGCGGAACTATCGATAAGGAGGAACACATTCTAACCCGTATAAAGGGAAAGCTCATCGTACCGAAGTATTTCTTTGTGGCAGTCCTCGTCAAGAAGATGGTCAAAGGACAGGCTTACTACAAGTCTATCGGTATGTGGTTCCCACACACCAATGTATATCATGGAGACGACAAACTGTCTGATTACGCCATGAGCATCAAGGATCTGGAAGCAAAGACTGGTATAGACTTCTTCTGCAATCTTCCCGACGATATCGAGCGGGATGTTGAAAGCAAAAAAATACTTAGCGACTGGGGAAGTATAGAAAAATAAGAAGTCAAAGGATAATAGCCATTTAGCTTGGTTTCCTATACACAAGTAATACTTCTGTAAGACAAAATAAATATCGCATGTTTCAAAAGTTCATTACAGAACTGCCGAAACATGCGATTTTTTATTTGGCAACTTTGTATTTATCGTAACATCCTTCGTTATCTCCGATTATTCAGTCGAGAAGAGTCTGCCTTGAGAGGCTTGATGGTCGCACCCTTGCCAAACGAAGAAGAACTCTTTACTGTCTTCTCGCTTGCCTTAGAAGAACCGAAGGCCTTGGCCTGACTGGTTGGGTTGACACGCTTTAAGTCAATATAAATCACATCGCCTTTCACCTTACCAGTACCTATCATATAGCCCCAGAAAGTATCCACGTCATATCCCTTTTCTGCCCCTAAGTGGAAGCCTGCCTGTGAAGAGCCATGGTCCATGACAAACGTAGCCCCAGAGTTCTTATACTGGATATAAATATCGTAATTATCATCAATATACCATTTAAACTCCAAGGTCTGTTAATCCGCTACAGAACCATCATCGTTATGCTTATAGTCGGTCTCCACGCCCTCTCCGCTCAAAGCATCACGAGTGTTAGCATATTGGAAGAACTTCATATCGGCATAGAACTCATCAGTCTGTCGTGACTGCCCATCATCTGAAAGATAAGAATAGGTTACTGGTCCATACCATTCGCCTGTAAGCAACTGTGCCTCTTCCACAAGTCCATTATTCTGCGAACCTCCTTGCCAACCATTATTCCAATCATTGTTGTTCCATCCCCAGTCGTCATAATGATCGTACCAACCATAAGGGTCATACCAATAATCATCACCATCGCAGCTGGTCATTGTAAGCGACATGGCAGCTATCACAGCCATTGTCAGCAAAGAATATACTTTTTTCATATCGCTTTTGTTTATAAGTTAATATTTCCGTTAAATTCTGGTGCAAAGATACCTTAATCTTTTCTTAGGGCAAAGGGAATAGTAGATTATTTTAAGGAAAAATCCCTATTAAAAAGCGGATTTTCCCTAAAATGTTTGGAAATATCAAGTTTAATGCCTAACTTTGTACCAAACTTTATTAAAAAAAGCATGAAACGCTTACATTTTTTAATTATACTATCATTTATAACAATCTTTTCATCAGCAGAACCCTTTTGCGATGTCAGAAAGTTTTCAATCCTCGATGGACTTGCAGCCAACTCCATTTCCGATTTGGCACAAGGCTACGACAATATGATGTGGTTTGGCACCTTGAATGGTCTGTCCTATTACGACGGCTATCATTTCAAGACATTCCGTGACGAGCCCGACGACATCGACATCATGAGTACCAACCGCATACTCGCCATCTTCCCAAGCCCAGACAACAATGTGTGGGTAGTCACCTTCGACCGCAAGCTATACATCTTCGATACAGAGCAATGCCAGTTTATCAAGGTTGGCACGATGCTCTGCAAGCGTTTCGGCATCCATTTGGAGTCGAGCCAGATATATCCACTCGCCAATGGACACACCTGGATTACGACTCACAAACAGAACTTCCTGATTCGTGTAGGTCAAGGAAAGGACATAGAGAGCATGAAGCCCGAGCTCATCAAGGTGGGCGAAAAAGGACTGCGAAGCGGCAACGTATGGTTTATCAAGCAAGACAAGCAAGGCCGTGAGTGGATTCTCACCGACAAGGGAACATTCATCTACGGCAAGAACTTCCATACCTCTACGCCCTTCAAGTGGTTCAGAGAAGTGGGCAACACCATCTTCCTCGCCACGACTGATGGCAAAGTGGCTGTCTACGACAAGCAGAACCATCTCTCCTGGATTCCCATGCCAGCAGGCGTCACTCGCATCAACGAGCTGAAGAATACTGGTTATCAGTTGATTATCGCTACCAATATAGGACTCGTAGTGTACAATCCACGCACATTCAAGACCGATGTCATCAGTGTGCAGAACCCCAACCAGCCCGTAGCAGAAGTGAAGAAAGCCTACGTAGACGGGCACAACATGGTATGGGCATTTACCGAAGGACAGGGCGTGACGGTAATCAATCCTCAGACAATGACCGCCCGATGGCTCTATGCCGACACTCCAACGCCAGCCGACCGTACCACAAGCAACAGCTTCTTTATCATGGAAGACGAGCACGGCACGCTGTGGACTATTCCCAACTATGGCACCTTCAGCTACTACGACCGCAAGACGGGAAAGCTCGTTCCCTATATGCTAAAAAGCAACTCGTCAGGCAACTTCTATATACCTTATATCTCGAAATATGTCGTTTCAGATCAAGGCATACTCTGGCTGATAGGCATACACGACCTGACGCAGGTGAACTTCAAGTTCCACAACTACAACATGACCAAGCTCGAAGAAGGAGAGTCGGAAGTAAGAGCCATGGCTTACACTAACAACGGATTCCACTGGGATGGTTTCAAGTCGGGACACCTCAAGATCAGCGACAGCCACTTCAAAAAGATTGGTTATCTGCAGTCCAACGGACAGATCAGCCAGAAGCAGACACCCTTCTCACGCACAGGTATTTATGCCATCTATCAAGACATGAAGGACAGAATGTGGATAGGCACAGACGGCGACGGACTGTATCTGTATGACCGAAACACCATGCGCCATTTCTGCTACAATGCATCCGACAGAAATTCCCTCCCGGGCAACAGCATCTATGATGTGGTGAGCGACCGACAGGGCAACATCTGGGTAGCCACATACGGAGGAGGCTTGGCACTTATGCGTGAAGACCCACAGGGCAACATCACATTCCTTACTCCTCGTAACGGACTGAGATGGCCAAAGGAACATTACAGTAAAGTACGTAGAATCACCTGTACCGCCAGTGGCGAAATGCTCATCGGAACCACAGGCGGCCTCGTCACCTTCAAGGAAGAAAAGCACCCTTCCAAAAACATACAATTCCATACCACTTCCTACAGGGAGAACGACACAACATCGCTCACCGCATCAGACATCAACTACATCCTGATGCGTTCCAACGGCGACACCTATGTATCGAGCATCGGAGGAACCCTCGACATGATAACAAGCGAAAACCTGCTGCAGGACAATCTGAAGGTGAGATACTGCAATTTCATCAATACCAGCGAGGGAAATGTGCAGAGCATGATAGAGGACAACAGTGGCAACATCTGGCTCATCAGGGAGTCGAGTGTCGATAAATACAACCCCAAGACAAAGAAGCTGACCGTCTTCGGTCCCAACGACTTCGACCTCAACATGACCTTCTCGGAGGCACGCCCCATTCACGACCCTGTAACCGACAACATCACAGTAGGCACTGCTACGGGCAGCCTGACGTTCAACCCCGCGAGACTGAAGCAGACCGACTATCAGCCCCGCATTATCTTCACTGAGCTGCACTACAACGGAAGCAACGAGAACATACCTATCCTGCACCAGAAGAAGATAGTCATCCCAGCCAACAAACGCAACCTGTCCATCAGCTTTGCCGCACTCGACTATACACGCAAGTACCAGCAGTACTATAAATACCGCATCGACGGAAATACCCCCGAAGGCGTATGGATCGACCTTCGAGGACAGAACCGCATCGGCTTCAACCGAATCTCGCATGGCAACTATGTACTCAAGGTCATCGCCACCAATACGCATGGCAAATGGAGCAAACACGTGGCTTCGCTGGAACTCGACGTGCAACCGACGTTCTGGGAAAGCATCTGGGGCAAGCTGCTCATCATCCTCATCATTGCCGGTGTTACGGCTTTGTGTTTCATCACATACAACAAGCAGCAGAAGGAACGCATCAACCACGAGATGAACGAGATGAAGAACAGGTTCTTCAGCAAGGCTTCACACAAGCTTCGCACTCCACTCACGCTCATCGGAGGTCCGATAGACGAGGTGTTAGAGAAGGAGGACAATCTCTCTACCGAGAGCCGCAGCCTGCTGCAGATGGTTCAGCGCAATGCCAAAGAGATGCTCAATATGCTCAACAAGATGCTGAAGTTTGACAACGGAAGCGACTTCTATCTTGACGAAGGAAGCGATCAGGCATTCGTGTCAAGCGAGAACAACGGCAGCATCAGCGACGAGACAGCCAAAGGCTATCTCCAGGAAGTAGAAGAGACAGAAGAGGACGACAAAACTGAACAGGCGGGAAAGGACATCACCATCCTCGTCGTAGAAGACAACCCCGACCTGCGCCAGTTCCTCTTCACCATCCTCAAGACAGACTATAATGTACTGCTTGCCGAAAACGGCAAGGAAGGCTTGGTAATGGCAAGAAACAAGATGCCCGACTTCATCCTTACCGACGTCACCATGCCTGTGATGGACGGTTTCACGATGGTACACTACATCAAGCAGGACACCAACACCGCCCATATTCCTATCATCGTACTGTCGGCTAAAGCCAGTGTGGAAGACCACCTGCGAGGCTTCGAGGAAGGTGTGGACGGTTATCTCACCAAGCCGTTCTCGGCCACCTACCTCAAGGGACGCATCGAGGCTGTCATCAATCAGCGTCATGCCCTGCAGCAAGACATGCTGAAACAGATACAACGAGCCGAGGGTGCCGAATTCCATATCACGCACGAATATCCACAGACAGCATCCGGACAGGGCGACAACAGAAGCCCGGCTACTAATAAGCGCATGACGGAAGAGGACGCTCTGACCGAGAAGATCGTACAGTTCATCAATGAGAACATGAGCAATCCCGACCTCAAAATCGATGACATCGCCGTAGCCATGGGTATGAGCCGCAGCGTGCTCTACGGCAAGATCAAGAATGCTGTGGGCATGAAGCCTATCGACTTCGTACGCCACATCCGCATCATGCGTGCCACCGAGTTGCTCTGCAATACCGACGAAACACTTAGCAGCATCGCCTACTCTTTGGGCTTCAGCGATCCTAAGTATTTCTCGAAGGTATTCAAAAAGGAAATGGGTATCATTCCAAGCGAATATAGAGAAAATTCAAAGTAATAACACTTTTTTATACCTGGTGCACGAAAAAAACGAGAATTTACACCTTGATTCTGTACGAAAGCAGTACCTTTGCACCAGTTCTTAGAAAAGTTAAATGATAGTTTAATTCTTGAATACTCCTTTCCTTCAACAACGAAAGGAATATTCAAAGTGATCCGGGGATTGTGAAATTCCCGGATTTTTTTATAAAAAAATATCAGTAACTATAGACACATATGAAAGAAAAATCGTATCTTTGCACTCGTTAAAGATACGATAACTGAGATTAAAACTATAAAAAGATACATAAAGAAAATGAGAACCGTTTACGAATTCTCTGTCAAGGACAGAAAGGGAAAGGACGTTTCCCTCAAGGAGTATGCCAACGAGGTGCTGCTCATCGTCAACACAGCCACGAAGTGTGGCTTCACCCCACAGTATGAAGAACTGGAAAAGCTCTATGAGAAATATCACTCACAAGGTTTTGAAATCCTCGATTTCCCTTGCAACCAGTTTGGTCAGCAGGCACCCGGTACCGACGAGAGTATTCATCAATTCTGCAAGCTTACTTACGGCACAGAGTTTTCACGCTTCAAGAAGATAAAGGTAAACGGTGATGACGCCGCTCCTCTTTACAAGTTCCTCAAGGAGGTGAAAGGTTTCGCTGGCTGGGACGAGTCACACCCTCTCTACCCTGTCCTCGACAAGATGCTGAGCGAGGCCGACCCCAACTACAAGGAGAGTGCCGACATCAAGTGGAACTTCACCAAGTTCCTCATCAACAAGAAAGGTCAGGTTGTTGCCCGCTTTGAGCCTACCACCAGTTTCGAAGTTATCTCCGCAGCCATCGAAGAATGGCTGAAAGCATAAAACATAAAAATCCCCTGCAGGTTCAAACTTGCAGGGGATTTTTTATTTTCAAGAATTATAGTACTTGTTTAATCAAGAAATTACACTTTAGGAACATCCTTGAGGAACTGCTCTATCTCTTCGTCGCTGACAGAATAGTTCTGCAGATCGCCATTGATGTAGCTGTCGTAAGAAGGCATATCGATGAGACCATGACCAGACAGACAGAAGAGGATGACCTTCTCCTCGCCCTTCTCCTTCGCCTTGAGCGCTTCACGGATAGTAGCAGCGATGGCATGACAGCTCTCTGGAGCAGGAATGATTCCCTCGGTACGGGCAAAGAGCATACCAGCCTGGAACGACTCCAACTGTGGAATGTCCACACCGTGCAGATAACCGTCCTTGAGCAACTGCGAGATGATCATACCGGCACCATGATAACGCAGACCACCAGCATGAATGTTGGCAGGCTTGAAGTCATGACCCAGGGTGAACATCGGCAGCAGCGGAGTGTAGCCAGCCTCATCGCCGAAGTCATATTCGAACTTACCCCTTGTCAGCTTAGGACAGCTCTCTGGCTCGGCTGCGATAAACTCAGTGTTCTTCTCTCCGCTCAGATTATGACGCATGAATGGGAAAGCCAGTCCGCCGAAATTGCTTCCACCACCGAAGCAGGCAATCACCTGATCGGGATATTCGCCAGCCATCTGCATCTGCTTTTCTGCCTCCAGTCCGATGATCGTCTGATGCAGAGCCACATGGTTGAGCACCGAACCCAGTGTGTACTTACAGCCCGGAGTGGTAGTAGCCAGTTCGACAGCCTCGCTGATAGCAGTACCGAGTGAACCAGGATGATTAGGGTCGCGTGTGATGATGTTCTTTCCGGCACGTGTACTCATTGATGGAGAACCCTCCACAGTAGCGCCAAAGGTACGCATGATGCTGGAACGATAAGGTTTCTGACGCATGGTGATCTTCACCTGATACACAGCCGCCTCCAGTCCGTAGAGTTTGGCTGCATACGACAAGGCTGCGCCCCACTGTCCTGCACCCGTCTCAGTGGTGACGTTGGTGTCGCCCTCCTGCTTGCAGTAGTAGCACTGTGGCAAGGCCGAATTGATCTTATGAGAGCCTAAAGGATTGACACTCTCGTTCTTGAAATAGATGTGGGCAGTAGTACCCAGTGCCTCCTCCAGACCGTAGGCACGCACCAGCGGAGTGGAACGATAGAAGGTGTACTTCTCCTGCACGTCCTCAGGGATGTCGATCCAGGCATGTTCTGTATCGAGCTCCTGCTTGGCACACTCCAGGTTGAACACGTGCGACAAGTCCTCAGCCGTCATGGGCTTGTGGGTCTGCGGATTAAGTGGTGGCAATGGCTTGTTGGGCATTTCTGCCTGAATGTTGTACCACTGTGTAGGAATGTCTTTTTCCTGTAGGATGAACTTTTTCTGTCTCATAATTTTTAAGTTGATATTGATTGTGATTGTTATTGTTATTCTTAGTCTTAGTCTTACACTTTATCTTATTCTTGTATTCTCGATTTTACTTTTGTATTTCCTGGAGAATGGCGACAGCCTGTTCCACACTCGTGATGCGGGCGATACGAAGGAATCGCTTGTTGTTCTTCTCTTTCAACGCACATTGCTGTACGTGACTCGTGGCATAATTGAGAACCTTCGAGAACATCGTGCTGCGATAGAACTGACTCTGCACGTTGCTTACAAACTGCATTTGCATAGTACCCTGTTTGAGCATGATTTTCTCGCAGCCCAAGCGTTTGCCGAGGCGTCGCAAGCTCACCACGTGCATCAGTTCCTCACCCTCACGAGGCACAGGTCCAAAGCGGTCGATGATTCGCTTTCGGTAAGCAGCCAGGTCGTCGTCATTCTCTATGCGGTCCAGTTCCCTGTAGAGCAACATTCGCTCACTGCTTCCCGGCACATAGGTGTCGGGGAAATACATCTCTAAGTCGCTCTCGATAGAACAGTCATCCACGAAGTCGTCACCCGTGAGCTGCTGTCCCTCGTCCATCTCCTCCTGATACAGGTCGCCAAACTCCTCATTCTTCAGTTCGGTGACAGCCTGCGACAGGATCTTCTGATAGGTTTCATACCCCAGGTCTTCCATGAATCCGCTCTGCTCCGAACCCAGAAGGTTTCCGGCACCGCGAATGTCGAGGTCCTGCATGGCGAGGTTGAACCCGCTTCCCAGATCACAGAAGGTCTCCAACGCCTCCAGTCGGCGGCGAGCATCGAGTGTCAGTGTACTCTTCGGCGGAGCCACGAGATAACAGAAAGCCTTCTTGTTGCTACGTCCCACCCTGCCTCTCATCTGGTGCAGGTCGCTAAGACCGAAGTGATGGGCATTGATGATGATGATGGTATTGGCGTTCGATATGTCGATACCGTTCTCCACAATGGTTGTCGAGAGCAGCACATCGTAGTCGTAGTTCATGAATCCCATAATGACCTTCTCCAGTTCCTCGGGCTTCATCTGTCCATGTCCTATCGCCACGCGGCAGTCGGGCACATACTTTTCTATCATTAGTTTCAACTCCATGAGCTTCGATATACGGTCGACGACGACATACGCCTGTCCGTTACGGCTCATCTCGAAGTTGATGGCATCTGCCATAGTATCACCGCTGAAGGTTACCACCTCCGTTTGTATCGGGTATCGGTTGGGCGGCGGCGTGCGCATGATGCTCATGTCGCGTGCACCCATCAGCGAGAACTGCAGAGTGCGGGGAATAGGTGTGGCACTCATCGTCAGCGTGTCGACATTCACCTTCAGCTGGCGCAGCTTCTCCTTGGTGCTGACGCCGAACTTCTGTTCCTCGTCGATGATGAGCAGACCGAGGTCATGCCATTTCACAGTCTTGGAAATCAGCTTGTGCGTCCCCACTACGATGTCTGTCCTGCCCTCCTTGAGGTCTTCCAGCAACTGTCTGGTCTCCTTGGCGGAGCGTGCCCTACTCAGGTAGTCCACCTTTACCGGCATTCCCTCCAGTCGGTTTCTGAAAGTCTGGTAGTGCTGAAAAGCCAGCACCGTGGTAGGCACCAGCACAGCCACCTGTTTGCTGTCGCATGCCGCCTTGAAGGCTGCGCGTATCGCCACCTCCGTCTTTCCGAAGCCCACATCGCCGCACACCAGTCGGTCCATGGGTCGTGCGCTCTCCATGTCGGCCTTTACGTCCATGGTGGCTTTGTTCTGGTCGGGCGTGTCCTCATATAGGAACGAGGCCTCCAACTCATGTTGCAGATAGGAGTCGGCGCTGAAGGCGAATCCCTTCTCCCTACGGCGGCGGGCATAGAGTTTGATCAGGTCACGCGCGATGTCCTTGATGCGCTTCTTCGCCTTCTCCTTCAGTCGGTCCCAGGCACCCGTGCCGAGGGTCGACAGTCGGGGCGGCTCGCCCGTATCGCCGCTGCGGTATTTGCTGATTTTATAGAGCGAGTGGATGGATACATCCACCTTGTCGTTGTTCGTGTAGACGATGCGTATCATCTCTTGATAGCTGTTGCCCACCGGCACACGCACCAGTCCGCCAAACTTTCCGATGCCGAAATCCACGTGCACGATATAGTCGCCCGGCTCCATCTCCTGCAACTCCTTCATCGTGAGCGCCATCTTGCCGGCACGCGCCGAGTCCGAACGCAGACTGTACTTATGGAATCGGTCGAAGATCTGATGGTCGGTAAAGAAACAGCATTTCTTGTCGTTGTCGATGAAGCCCTCGTGCAGGGTCTTGTCCACGGGCACAAACCTCACCTGATAGCGCTTCAGTTCCTCACTCTCAAAAATATCCTTGAGTCGTTGTTGCTGCTTGCTGCTGTCGGCCAATATATATAAGGTGTACTGCTGCAGAAGATAGTCCTCCATCATCTGGCCTATCAGGTCGAAATTCTTATGGAACAGGGGCTGAGGCACGATATGGAACGGCACCACGTCGGCAGCCTCCTCTGTCTTGCGCTCCGCCACACCCTGTTCGGCGATGCCAAACTCTATGCGCTGGCGCTCCGCCACACCCTGCTGAAACTGCAGGGCCGATGACAGGTTCAGCTCTTTCTTCATGGCGCGTCTTATCCGTTCCGCCTCCACCTCGGTGGCTCCCTCCATCTGTTCCACCATGCTCTGCGAGGAGAAGCCCTCCTTGTATATCTGGTCTATACGGTCATAGACGAACGTAAAGTCCTTCATCGCCACCACGGCCCGCTTGTCGAGGAAATGCAGAAAGGGCAGTTTCTCACCCTCAGCAAGCGAGAGTTCGGGCACAATCTCCACACTCTCACGCCGGTCGCGCGACAACTGGTCCTCAATGCTGAAAGTACGTATGGTGTCTATCTCGTCACCGAAGAAGTCGATGCGGAAAGGAAACTCGCAGCTGTAGGAATAAATATCGAGAATGCTGCCTCGAATGGCAAACTGACCAGGCTCGTAGACATAATCTGTCTCCATGAAGTCGAAGTCGCGCAGTTGATGCGAGATGTCCATCAGCGACACCTGGTCTCCCACTGCGAGCTTAATGATACGCTCGTCGAGATTCTTCTTCGACACCACCATTTCTGCCAGAGCATCGGGGTAAGTAACGACATAGAGTGGCTGCGAGGATGCCAGTCGTGCCAGCACCTCGGTACGCAATATCTCGTTGGCAGCATCCTTCTGTCCGTATTTCACAGCACGCCTGTAAGTAGAAGGAAAGAAGAAAGCCTGATCCTGCCCCAGTATCTGCACCAGGTCGTGATAGAAATAGCCCGCCTCGTCGGCATCATTGAGCACGAAGAGCACCGGGCGAGCCAACCGCTCTTTGACAGCGGCAAAAAACAAAGGCGCAGAAGAACACACCAATCCACTGAGGAAAACGGTCTTCTGCGTTTTTCTATCCAATAATTTCAGGAGCGCCTTCGCCTGGGGCGACCGCTCAAAAATATGTACTATTTCCTGTATTTCCACTTCTCTTCAGTCTTCGCCCCTACACCTTCTTGGGATATTTCTTAAACCATCCATCCCAGCGCAGGCGCATCACACCAAAGAAAGCCTCACCAAAGATTCCACCGCTCATCTTGCTCGTACCCTCACGTCGGTTGACGAAGATTACGGGCACTTCCTTGATCTTGAAGCCAATCTTATGGGCAGTGTATTTCATCTCTATCTGGAAGGCATAACCCTTGAAACGGATCTCGTCAAGATTTATGGTTTCCAGCACTTTGCGGCGATAACATACGAAACCTGCCGTAGTATCATTCACCTTGAATCCCGTGACCATTCTCACATACTTCGAGGCGAAATAGCTCATCAGCACACGACCTATGGGCCAGTTCACCACGTTGACACCCGAGATATAGCGCGAGCCCACAGCCACGTCGAATCCCTCGTCGTGAGTCGCGGCGTAGAGTCGTGGCAGGTCGTTGGGATCATGACTGAAGTCTGCGTCCATCTCGAAGATAAACTCATACCCCTTCTCAAGCGCCCATTTGAAGCCAGTGATATAGGCTGTACCCAGTCCCAACTTGCCCTTTCGCTCAAGGATATGGAGACGGGAGGCAAACTCGCCAGCCATCAGTTTCTTCACGATGGCAGCAGTACCGTCGGGGCTTCCGTCATCAATAACAAGGATATCAAAGTCTTTCTCCAGACCGAACACGGCACGGATAATCTTCTCGATATTCTCCTTTTCATTATAAGTAGGAATAATTACAACACTATCACTCATAAGCTATTATTGGTTTAAATGAATCGACATGATAATAATTAATATATCTTATGCAAAGATAATGCATTTTTCTGAGTTTGCGAAAAGAAAAAGAGAATATTTTCATTTTCTGAACGATGATTATATTTAATTCACGTTGTTGCGAAATAAAGTAACTACTCAGCACCCCCTATAGCCATAAGTAGTTACTTTAAAATCGTTAAACCACACAATGTCTTTTTGTACATATGGTTGACTCCTTAAAATGTAAGTGAAATGAAAAAATC
>ENA-OPJP01000139-OPJP01000139.1-human-gut-metagenome-genome-assembly--contig:-NODE-139-length-20712-cov-2.151426_pt1 | contig 20712 bp, 18 predicted proteins | sample MGYA00241417_ERZ501664 | MGnify/ENA primary metagenome ERZ501664 (study PRJEB25962, sample SAMEA2042200) | human gut metagenome | biome: human gut; feature: human-associated habitat; material: faeces...
GAGCCGGGGTCGAACCGGCACGGATTGCTCCACTGGTGTTTGAGACCAGCGCGTCTACCGATTCCGCCATCTGGGCAACTCTATCCAATAATTCGGATGCAAAGGTAAGACATTTTTCCGAATTAACAAACTTTTTTTCAGAAAAACGCAAAAATGCTTGCGCCATTCGGGGATAATGGTTATCTTAGCCGCCAATTAGAAACCACATCTTACAGACATATATATATGACTAACATAAACAACAATTACTGTGTAATCATAGCAGGAGGCAAGGGACGACGCCTCTGGCCCTGCAGTCGTGAAGCACGGCCCAAACAATTCATAGACTTCTTCGGCTGCGGGCGCACGCTGCTGCAGCAGACCTTTGACCGCATGCGGCGGATGCTGCCTCTGGACCACATATACATCAACACCAATATGGCCTACCTCGACCTGGTGCACGAACAGTTGCCCGAGGTGGACGACGACCATATCCTGGCCGAACCCATACACCGCAACACGGCACCCAGCGTGGCGTGGGCGTGCCACCGCATCAACCATACCAACGAGGATGCCTGTCTGCTGGCCATCCCCTCCGATCAGATGGTGCTGGACGAGCAGCAGTTCTTCGCCAACGTGGGCGAGGGCTTCGACTTCGTAAGCTCCAACGACTGTCTGCTCACGATGGGCGTCAAGCCCACGCGCCCTGAGCCAGGCTACGGCTATATCCAGAAAGGCGAAGTGGCCCGTAACGAGGTCTACTGCGTGCAGTCGTTCACAGAGAAGCCCGACCGCGAATTTGCCCGCATGTTTATGGAGAGCGGCGAGTTCTACTGGAACACGGGTATGTTTCTCGCCAACACGCGCTTCCTCTACCACACGTTCAGCACCTTCCTCCCCAGCGTGCTGCGCAACCTCGACGAGAGCAACCCGCAATGGACGCTGGACGAGGAGAACCGCTTCATACAGGACAACTTCCCCTCCTACCCCAACATGTCGATAGAGCGCGGCGTCCTGGAGAAGTCGGGGAGCGTGTATGTGATGGAGTGCCGGTTTGGATGGGCAGACATAGGCACATGGCACAATGTGTATGAAGCCATGAGGCGCGCCGACGGCGACAACGTGGTGATAGACTCGGAGGCAATGACCGAAGACGCCCACAACAACATCATCAAGCTGCCCAAGGGCAAGCTGGCGGTCATCAACGGGCTCAACGGTTTTATCGTGGCAGAGGAAGGCAACGTGCTGCTCATCTGCAAGAAGGAAGACTCGTCTGACCTGATACGCAAGTATGTCAACGACGTGCAGATGAAGCGTGGCGACGAATACGTGTAAACCCTTAATAACATAGGTATGAAAGCAAGAAAGTTTTGGCTCGCAGCCATGGCAGCTATGGCATGCTGGAGCGCACAAGCGCAAGCGGTGAAACCCGTCAAGATGGTGATAGGCCCCGACGGTAGAGCCTGTGAGTACATCGGCGAGACCGCCGACAAGTACCACGTGATGTGCCAGGACGACGGATGGGTCGACAAGAAGACCCACCGCATCGAAATCTGGTCACCCGAGAAAGGCAAGGGATGGGTATGCTGTCGCAAGGCCGACGGCAAGGTGAACATCTACAAGTCGGCAGACGCCAAGTCGGCGGTGGTAGGCCAGCTCACCAACACCAAGGGCTACATTCCCGAGTCGGCAGCCTGTCTGGGCCTCGAGAAGGGATGGTACAAGGTAAACAAAGACGGCGTGGTGGGCTATGTGAAAGCCCGCACAGCCTGGTGGAGCGCCAAGTCGCTGGACTAAAGGTCATCCACTACAACACAAGAGCCGCCGGCAGGCCGCTTCTCCATGACCGGGGAAGCGTGCCTGTCGGCGGCTCTCTGTATATGAGGGTGTCAGGGGCAACACTCAGAGTTTCTGAAACTCGGCATAGATGCGGTCGGCTATGCGCTGCATCTCTTCGGGCTCGAGAGAGAGGTGCTCCTTGCGGAAATCCACATCTGCCTCTGAGTTGATGGGCATCAGATGGATGTGGGCATGAGGCACCTCGAGACCCAGCACCACCTGGGCCACCTTGCGGCAGGGGAACGCGGCGCGGATGGCCTGTGCCACCTTCTTGGCAAACACCTGGAAAGCGGCCAGTTCGGCGTCGTCCATATCAAAGATGTAATCGACCTCCTTGCGGGGTATCACCAGCGTGTGACCCTTGGTGAGAGGACTGATGTCGAGGAATGCGTAGAAGTCGGCACTCTCGGCACACTTGTAGCTCGGTATCTCGCCGGCTGCAATCTTAGTGAAAATGGTAGCCATAATCGTATTGTTGGTTTGGGTTGATGTATAGAGCGTGGTTGCGAGCCCGCTATCAGTCGATCGAGATGCGATCGATGCGCAGATGGATGACGCCGTTGGGAATCTTGATGTCTGCGACCTCGCCCACCTTCTTGCCGAGGAGTCCCTGGGCGATGGGGGTGTGGATGGAAATCTTGCCCTCGCGCAGATTGGCCTCACTCTCGCTCACGATGGTATAGGTCATCTTAGCCTGGTTGGCCATATTGGTCATTTCGACCTTGCACATAATCTGTACAGTGTCTGTGCTGAGACGCGACATATCTACTATCTTAGCCTCGGCGATAGTTAGTTTCATTTTGTTGATTTTGCTCTCCAGGTGAGCTTGTGCCTCCTTGGCAGCATCATACTCTGAGTTTTCACTTAAGTCACCCTTGTCACGGGCTTCAGCGATTGCGGCTGATGCCTTGGGGCGCTCAATCGATTCGAGCCTGCGGAGCTCGGCTACGAGTTTGTCGTAGCCCTCTTGCGACATGTAAGCCATAATTTTTGATTTAATTTGTTCTACATTGGACAGACAACAATAAAATAAGGAATTCCAACAGCTTTGCAGGTTGTCGAAATTCCAACTTTTATTATCCTCTTCTTTTCTAATACTTTTGCAAAGGTAATGAATAAAGAAGACAATACCAAATCAATCATCAATTATTTTTACTTTCTCGTGGTTTTCGCCGTCGGCAGAGGCGCCATCTGGGCTCGCGGAGGTTCACTTAACCGTTGAGGGTCAAGCAGATGTTTGATATATGTCAAGAAAAGATACTTTCGGAGACAATTCTGGTCGAAACATTTGGCTGATTCGCGCAATCTGGATACCTTTGCATCGTGTTTTTCATAGTATTAGATTTAAGGTTAACAAGGTTTTGGACTCAGCGGAGTCCATTTTTTTTGCCCTTAACCCAAGTACGCCGGCCGTAGCGCCCCTTGGCAACAAGGGATGACGCCACGCGGGAGAGACCGCGCCATCCAAGGCCCACCCAGAGAAACCGTCCTATCATCCGCTCACCCCATCGACCTCACCCATACTCCACAGACGCCCATACGCAGCAGCCCGACCCGACCGCAGTGCGCCATCACTCTACCCCACCGAGCAACCCGAAAACCACCGAGCCCCAAGACATCCTAACGGCAAACCACGAAACGGAAAAATCGAACCACGAAACGATTACGGCAAGCCACGAAACGATTACGGCAAACCACGAAATGATTACGGCAAACCGCGAAACAGAAACAAGCCACATCGCCACGTAGATTATCGAAGCGTAGATAGGCGAGTGGATGCCGAAAAATCAAGCCAAACCCATCAAAAAAAGTGCGGAAAAACACAAAAACGACGAAAACACCCAAAAAATGTAATACGTAACTTTGTACCACCAAAATTTCGTAAAGTTAGATATTGCTGTCGTTCTGAGCCGCTGCGGTGAGCGTAAGGGCTGAGAGTGCAGAGGCAAGAACAAGCTGCTTGCAGGAAGAATTGTTTCGGCTAATTATCAGTATAGATTTGTTGTTTGAATAATTATTGAGTGATTGTCTTTATAAAACAGTAACAGGAGGGTATGACAATAATGCCACACCCTCCTAAAAAATACCATTACAAAAATCAAAACGTTTTTATTTCGCCATCAGACTTACGGCAAATCCTCCGCCGCGCGCCTGCTTCAGCTTCAGCACATCGCCCTTCTTTACCGTACGATGGGTGATGACGTAGGCTGAAGGATTCTTCTCGTAATCGGCATCGGGTGCATCCTGATAGATGGCGCAGTCGTACTTGCGTCCTTTGTCAAGGAAATCGAGGCGCACTACCGACTGATGGCCTTCGGCATCGCACTTTCCGCCCACAAACCAATTGCCTGTTCCTTTAGCCTTGCGAGCTACTGTGATATACTTGGCAGGCTCGGCTTCCAGATAGCGAGAGTCGTCCCAGTCGCAAGCTACGTCGCGAATGAACTGGAAAGCATCGTCATACTTCTCGTAATTCTCAGGCAGATCGGCTGCCATCTGCAACGGCGAGTACATAGTTAGATAGAGTGCCAACTGTCCGCAGAGCGTTGTGTTGACATTGGATTTATTGTTGCACCACTCGCTCAGCTTCGTTACGAATATGCCGGGAGTATAGTCCATCGGACCACCCTGCAATCTGGTGAACGGCAGAATGACCGTATGGTAAGGCTCACTGCCTCCGAATGCCTCATACTCTGTGCCTCGTGCCGACTCGTTGCCTACGAGATTAGGCCATGTACGGCACAATCCAGTAGGACGTGTAGCCTCATGCGCGTTGACCATTATGTGATGCTTAGCCGCCTCCTTGATGCAGTAGAGATAGTGGTTGTTGGTCGACTGCGAATAATGGTAGTCGCCTCGTGGAATGATGTCGCCCACATAGCCGCTCTTCACGGCATCATATCCATACTTGTTCATAAGCGTATAGGCTGCCTCCAGATGACGCTCGTAGTTCTGTGTGGATCCGCTCGTCTCGTGGTGCATCATCAGTTTCACGCCCTTGGAGTGGGCATAGTCGTTGAGATACTTTATGTCGAAGTCGGGATAAGGTGTCTGGAAGTCGAACACATAGTCCTTGTAATGACCGAACCAATCTTCCCATCCGATGTTCCAACCCTCTACCAGCACCTCCTGAAGTCCGTTCTTGGCAGCGAAATCAATATAACGCTTCACATTCTCGGTGTTGGCAGGATGCTGTCCGTGCGGCCGGCACTTTGAATAGTCAAGGCTTTCAAGATGCACCGAAGGCAGATCGAAGGTGTAGCTCCACTGCTTGCCTCCGGCTATCATCTCCCACCACACTCCGCAATACTTAGTAGGATGAATCCACGACGTATCCTCTATCTTGCACGGCTCGTTGAGATTGAGTATGAGGTTGGACGCAAGCATGTCGCGGGCATCGTCGCTTACAATCACCGTACGCCACGGTGTGTTGAACGGAGTCTGTACATATCCCTTCATACCCGTAGCGTCTGGCGTGAGCCACGACTCGAACACCATGTTCTTGTCGTCGAGATTGAGGTGCATTGTGGGGAAGTTGACACAGGCGGCTTCATGCAGATTGATGTAGAGTCCGTCGTCGGTCTTGAGCTGCAGTGATGTCTGTACACCCGTAGGCGAGAACGATGTCTGCGAAGCATTGGACGTTATGGCTGCCTTCATTTTCGAACGTATCTCGCTCATCTTCGATATTACGGTTTCATACTCCTGCGTGTCGTAGTCGCCCGGAATCCAATAGGCTGTATGGTCGCCCGCCATTGCAAACTGGGTGTGCTCTTCCTTCACTACGATATAGTTGAGCTTGGGCTGTTGCGGAAACTCATAGCGCAGTCCCATACCGTCGTCGTAGACACGGAAACGAATGCAGATGTCACGTTGCATTGAAGCCTGATTGAGCGTTACGGCAAGTTCGTTGTAATGGTTGCGTATTGTTGCGGTCTCGCCCCATACCGGTCGCCATGTCTCATCGAACGTGGCAGTCTGCGTGTTCTTCACCGTGAACCCGTCCATGAGGTTCTGTTCGTTCATCTCGTTGGATGCATGCTTGTCCTTGGCAAGTTCCAATCCGAGATGCGACGGACGTATCACTTCCTTCTTCTTGTATGTCATCTCATACGTGGGACGTCCGTCCTGCAGATAGAACTTCACCGAAACGTTGCCGTCAGGCGATGTCACAGTCTGCGCACCTGCCCCCAATGTGAGGGCAAGTGCAAGTGCTGAAAACAATAGTTTCTTCATGTGTACTGGTTTATTTATTCTACAACAATCATTGTCCAATACTTAAGCTGCGGAACGGTAAATACAACGAAGTCGCCATCCTGACGATATTGCAGTTCCTGCGGAGCGCCTCCGAGTTGGTCGGGCGATGCCACCCACAGCTTCTTTACGTTCTTTGCACGCATACGCAATGTTAGGTTGTCGATGGCTTCGGGCTCGGGCATCGTTCCGTCCTTGTCGCGCCAGCTCAAGCTGTTAGCCTGACGGAAGTTGAGCAGACTCACCACTTGCTTGCCGTCTACGCTCTTGCTGTATGCCGTTACGTTGCCAAGTACGGGCGGCCATGCATTGATCGTTACCACAGACTTGGCTGCTGCAATATCGCATTGTGTCTCTGTTCCGCCGTTGCGAAGCAGGTTCTGATAGGCTGTAAGGAAATCGTAGTACGCCACTATCTGCTTCTTCAGTCCGGCGCTCATCTTCACATCGGCATAAGGGAAGTATTCTGAACTCAGCATATGTCCTGCTCCGAGTTCGAGATGTGATGCTCCGAGGGCGAACATTACGGCATCGGTGAGCAGCACTCCGGGTGTATTGAACTCCGGCTTATTGTGTCCGTAGTCCATATATGCGGCATACACCTGACCTAACGTATTGCCGGAATACAGGCGATTGGCCTTCAATATGTCATGGAGGTCACTGAACTTGTCTTCACCATCCCACAATTCGGAGTACATAAAGTCAACGCATCCTGTTGACACAATCTTGTCTGAGCCATAATTACTTACGGCATTCATCACCAGACGTTTGTCGGGCTGACGCTCTTTCATAGCTCGTATGAACGATGCATAGCCGTTAGGCAGATTCACCTGCGATCCATAATAGTCGTAATCGGTGCCACGTGAGCCAAGCTGGTCGATATGGAATCCGTCAAAATCGAGTGCTTCATACACATCGTCGTTGCGGTCGGCAAGGTAATTCTGCCAGTCTTTGTTCGACGGATCGACAAGATATATGTCGCTCTTCCAGTCGGACGGCAACTGATGGCGGTCGCATTTAGAGTGATTCTGGTCGGTATATATATACCAATGGTCGTCCACTCCATCAGCCTTTGCATCGTCAAATGCACCGAAACAGAGATTGTAGAACATTGCCTTCATGCCCAACGAATGTGCCTGGGCAATGTAGTCCTTCACCACCGAAGTGTAGTTGTCGCGGTTGGCAATGTCCTTGTAGCTCTCGAGCAGATTGCCTGGTGTGCCGCCGAGCGGCCAATGCTGCTTGTATTGCCAATCGTAGAACTGCAATCCATTAATGTGGCAGCGGTTGAGAAAAGACAATTCGGAAGCAATAACATCTGAAGTGCGGTCGCTACCGTATGAAGCTATGAAGCCATAGCGTGGGAATCGCGCCCAATCGCTCGACACATCTACGCCAATAGTGGCGTAGATGGTCTGCTGATTGTTGCCGTCAGCTGTGTATATGTCGGCCATATAGCCTGTATAATCAGCTTGCGGAGCTGTCCATGTCCACGAAGTTGAACCTAAGTTTTCGTCGGCTATCACCTCAGAACCATGACGGTAGCGTATGCGAGCCGATGCAGGCAGAGTACCATCAGTCACGTTGAAGCGTACTGTCTCGCCCGGTTTGTATGCCGCCTTGTCTGTAGTGACAGTGAGCGAGAGATCGGCTGTGGTCTTCACCACGGTCTGTATAATGTCCGTAGGAACGGTAGCGGGGTCGTTGTAGCTATTGTTGTCATCGCTGCATGAGCCTATCAATAACGGCAACGCCATTAGCAATACATTCATTTTCATTTTATGCTTTTGTTAGATTGTTATTTTTTTGAGATTGTTACGGTCTCGTGGAGCTGGTCGAGCGTTATGGTGTATGTGCCCGACGATGTTATCTTCCACTTGTAGTCGAGGTCGCTAACGTTCACAGTCAGATACTGCGATTTAAGTGTTTCGTCACTCTTGTTGATGAAGAGAGCCTGCTCGGCAGTGCCCTTTGGTTCGGCATCGGGAGCAGAAGGCATAAACCACGCTCCGTTCCAGTCGCTCTGCTTGTCGCAAGAGAACTTGAGTTCGCCTGCGTTGAGCTGACCTGTCCATGTGAATACATAAGGACTCGCTGTAGAAGTCATCGGTGTGGCATGGCCAAGATCCCATCCGTTGGGTGTAGCATCACCTACAAGGTATATCATTTCGTATGGAGTGAACTCGCTCATCATCATACGTTCCTTGCCCGAACGAATGTCAACGCATATCTTATAAGCCTTGCCGGTCTCGCTGTCCTGCAGATTCCACTTGTTGTCGGGGTCGAAACCTGATACGAATTCCATGCTCTTGTCTGTGTAAGGAGCGTTTGCCTGTGTGGCTTTATACATGTTCTCCCATGAGTTCATGGATGTTCCGAACTTAAACTCGCCGCCAACTCCCTGCTCAAAGTAGCGTCCCATGCGGAAGAGGAAGGGATCAAGAGCATCCTGTGTCATCGGTTCAAAGCTCCATCTGGTTGGATTGCCGACAAAGAAGAGCTGGTCGAAGGCAGGGCTTATGCCCTCTGTCTTTTCTATGCTGACTGTAGCAGCAAGCAAATCCACGGTCACTTTATAGTCGTGTGCTTCGTCGATGGTCCATTTCCCGTCGGGTTGGTCATCACTTGTACGCAGTACTGGAGCGCCATTGTCACCCCGTCCGTATGAAGGAAGGAATTGTCCGAGAGTGGTTATGAACTTTATCTCGCCGCTATTGAGCTTGCCTTCCCAAGTGAAGAGGCCGTTGGTGGTGCGTGTCATCTCCGATGCATTGTCGGCGCTCCATCCGTTTGGAGCTGCGCTACCTATAATATACAATGTGGATGTGACGGGTTCGTATGGTGTAGCGGTGAACTGCGTGGTGGCAGTCTGTGTCTCTTCCACGCCGCTGACTATGGCAGTGACGCGTGCTTCGATGTCAATGGGTGTGCCAACGGTGCCTCCCATCTTGTCGAGAATGATGTTGTTAAGATTCTCCACGTTGGCACTCCAAGTGTAAGTCTGCGTCTGTTCGTCCACAGCCACGTAAGGCTGGGCGAAGTCGGTGCCAGCCTTAGCCAGCTCCAGACGATAGCTGATGCGGTTGCCGGTACCGTAATTGTTGCCGGTGGTCCAGTTCAGGGTGACGGCATCACTTGCATGGTTGGTCTCTTCCAGAGCGGACAGGGCTTGGTCAGCCGTGATTGTCAGTTGGTCGCGTCCTTTGTCCAGTTCGGTGTAGTCCTGGTCTGAGCAAGCGGAGAGTGCGAAGCCGATGAAAAGAAGAGCCAACAGACTATGAATGCAATTTATATATCGTTTCATATTGATTCTTTTTTTATTGTTTATAATGTTTCTTGACCTTTAATATCCTGGGTTCTGTGTCATCAGCTTGTTGGCGTCTCTCTCCGTCTGCGGGATGGGGAAGAGCAGGCGTTCCTTTGTGACGCGCGACTTTCCGATGGACTTGAGGAACTTCACGGCATAGTCGCCATGCTGCAAGCGTATCATGTCAAACCAGCGATGGCCCTCAAACGCCAGTTCAATACGACGTTCGTGTATGATCTTTTCGCGCATAGCTTCCTGCGACAATCCACTCACTCCAGGCAGTCCGGCACGATGACGGACGATGTTAAGAGGCTCGGCTGCCTCAGCAGTCTTGCCCTGCTCGTTGAGAGCCTCAGCCTTCATAAGCAGCACATCGGCATAGCGATACACCACAAAGTTGGCAGGATTGGTGTTATATTCTGGTGATACGCTCTTTGAAACGAGAAACTTGCGCACGTTATATCCGGTAGTTGAGTAGCTGCTCTTGTATGTCATGCCGTCAAAATCGGGACATCCATCATACAATACGGTAAGGTCCTTGCGCTTGTCGCCTTCCTCATACTGCGACATGAACTCTTCTGTAGGCAGGTTCCATCCGTAAGATCCTGCCACAAAGTTGGAGTTTCGTGGTCCCATGAATGTCGACAGCCAGCTCGACTGCGGATTGTTTCCCCAAAAATCGTATTCGGTATTGCCAGAGAACTGCACTTCGAAGATTGACTCAGGACCATTGTTGATGGTAGCGTCAAAGTTTGATTCGTACGTGCATTGGCTTAGATCGTAGCCAAGAGCTGTCACATCGTCGCACAGGCTCACAACCTTCTGATAGTATTCATTGTTGTCGGGAGCGAGTGTGAGGTATATATCGGCGAGCATTGTATAGGCTGCGTCCTTCGTAGCACGTCCAAGATTGTCGTTATCAAGCTGGTTTTTGGCAGGAAGCAGATCGGCTGCGCGATTGGTATCGTCAATTATCTGCTTGTAAACCTCGTCAACTGAAGCACGTGCTATGTCCGTGCTCTCGCCTGGATTGAACGGCTTCAGACGCAGAGGTACCCCACCATACAAGCGTACAAGTATATAATAATAATGTGCACGGAGGAAGTAAGCCTCACCGAGCGAACGTCCCAGAATGGTGCCCTTTTCCGGATTCTTGTCTTCGAGAGCATTGATGAGGATGTTGCACTGTCCGATACCGACCCAAGGCGAGCGCCACATGTACAGCGCCATACCATTATCGCTCTGCGTGGTGAAGTTGGAAGCCTGAACGGTCTCAATGCCGTCGGTACCTCCACCAGCGCCTACTATGCTGTTACCAGCAACGATGTCGAGTGTCCACAGACGTTGATTGTACATATTCGACGACTGGAGTGTACGATAGCAGGCATTTGCCATCGACACCGCCACGTCCTCGTCGACCGTCGTTTCGGGGTCGACTGTGTTCTTAGGCTCACGGTCGAGGAAGTCGCTGCATGAACACATCGAGCCTGCAAGCGCTATGTTAAGAGCCAGAATAAATATCTTTTTCATAATGATTCAGTTGTTAGAAGTTTAGGTTTAATCCGATGTTGAACGTGCGCGAGATGGGATAGCTCGAGAGGTCGATTCCGTTGACACCCACTTCGGGGTCGAAACCTGAGTATCCGGTTATCGTTGCCACGTTCTCGCAAGAGAATGTGATGCGTGCAGAATTGAGTGTCAGGGCACGAAGCCACTGCTGCGGCACATTGTAAGAGAGCGAAATGCTCTTCAGACGCAAGTATGCACCATTCTCAACGAAGCGGTCGCTGATGCGGTTGTTTTGGTTGGGATCGCCATAAACGGCACGTGGCATCGTGGTGCTTGTGCCCTCGCCATGCCAGCGTGACAGCACGTCGGTGAGCTGGTTGTAGGCTGCCGACATGCCCGTAAGGTCTATCTTGTTGGCATTGAATATCTTGTTGCCAGCCACGCCCTGCAAGTATACCGACAGTTCCAGACCCTTCCATGCAAGCGTATTGCTCATCGAGAAGATGTGGGTGGGGTTAGGATTGCCTATCACGGTGCGGTCGTTGTCGTTGATAACGCCGTCGTTGTTGAGGTCCTTGAAGCGTATGTCGCCAGGCTCGGCACCTGCCTGAATGGCGTGTTCTTTTACTTCCAGCTCGTTCTGGAATATTCCGTCGGTGACATAACCGTAGAACACGTTGATGGGCAGATTGTTGGCGAGCGTCGTTACATACGAGTTGTTCACCTGATTGATATAGTAAGGCACGTCGCTGTTGAGACTCTTTATCTTGTTGCGGTTGTATGTATAGACGATACCTGTCTCCCACTGCAGCGGACCCTGAATGTTGACGGTATTGAGCGAAACCTCAAAACCCGTGTTGCGAACTTTTCCGGCATTGGTGTAAGTGGTGCTTGTGTCCTCAAATCCCGAAGTGATTGGGATGGAAGCCTTTACGAGCATGTCGGTCGTATTCTTTATATAATAGTCGAATGTGAGGCGGGCACGCTGATTGAAGAGTGCTGCATCGAAGCCAATGTTGGTCTGCGCCACCTGCTCCCAATGAATGTTAGGATTGGCAAGCGTTGCCGAAATGAGTGCCGACTGTTCTGTTCCTGTCTTACCGAACGGATATACGCTGGTGTTGTATGAAGCCAGATAGCTGTAGTTGCCCACACTGGCCTGACTGCCCGTAACGCCGTATCCGGCACGTATCTTGAGGTCGTTGAGAATATTGTTCTTCGGGAACCACTCTTCTTCAGAAGCGCGCCATGCCAGCGATACTGACGGGAATGTTCCCCAACGGTTGTTGCGTCCGAAGCGCGACGAGCCGTCACGGCGTACTGTAGCGGTAAGAAGATAGCGGTCGGCAAACTCATAATTGAATCGTGCCATATACGACATAAGCGCCCATTCGGTCTCGTTGCCGCCGATGGCATGCATCTTCTCGCCGTTGTCCATCTCGTGTACGCCATCATAAGCGAACACGTTCTTCTGTGCGTTGAGATAGTCAAAGTTGTTCCACTGTGCCGATGTACCAGCCATCAGTCCTACGTGATGCTTCTTGGCGAACGTATGGTCGAAGATGAAATAGTTGTCCCAAAGATATGTGAACGACTTGTTGTCGCTCTTGTAGCGGCTGCTCTCCTCAACGGGCGAGGGTTTCCAGTTGTGCTTGGGGGTATAGCTGTCGTTATACCAGAACTTGGCGTCAATGCCGAACGTGCTCTTCAGCTTGAGCCACTTAGCCAAAGTCACCTCTGCCGAGATATTGCCAAGGAGGTTATAGCCCTTAGTGCTGCTGCGGTCGGTTGTGGTTGGGCCGATCGGGTTGCGTACGCTGCCATACCAAAGCGAATTGCCCTCAGGTCCAGTCCACTCGCCACTGGCGTCCTTAACGGCAAAGACGGGCAGTGCTCTGTATGTATTGCCCATATCATAACTGCCCTGCTGCTTGCGGTCGGCCGAAACGGTTATGTTGGATGTCATCTTCAACCAAGGCTGCACCTGGGCATCAGAGTTCTGCTGGAAGGTGAATCGGCGGTACTTGACGCTTCTTACAATACCCGACTGATCGAGCATGCCTCCCGACACATAATAGTGTGCCTTGTCGCTGCCACCCGAATAACTCAACGTGTAGTTCTGCATATATCCGGTACGGAACAACTCGTCTACCCAATCGGTTCCTTTGCCGAGAGCCGACGGATCTGCCCATTCGGGATTGGCGGTGTTGCCCGAATTGTTCATCATGTCGTTGCTCAGCGCTGCATACTGGCTTGCATTGAGCAGGTCGGGAGTACGTGTGGCATTCTGCACGGCAAGATTGGCAGAGAGCGAGAGGCGTCCCTTGCCTTCCTTACCCTTCTTGGTGGTTATCATTATGACACCGTTGGCACCGCGGCTACCGTATATTGCCGTTGCCGAAGCGTCCTTCAGCACGTCCAGACGCTCTACGTCTGCCATGTTGATGGCATTGATGCCGAGGTCGGTTGGCACTCCGTCTATTACTACAAGAGGGTCGCAGTTGTTGATAGAACCCATACCGCGCACCTTAATAGTAACGTTGTCGCCCGGCTTGCCGGCATCTACAACCTGCAATCCTGCTATCTTACCCTGAATGGCCTGTCCGATGTTGGCTACCGGCGAGTTCTCTATGTCCTTGGCAGCAAGCGAACCGACAGCTCCGGTGAGGTCTTTCTTCTTCATAACGCCATAACCTACAACGACAATTTCGTTGAGTTTGTGGACATCTTCGGTCAATACGATTTCAAGCGACGACTTGCCACCTACGGCAACACGCTGGTTGTTGTAGCCGATGTACGAAATTTCGAGTACTGCATTGTCGGGAACTGAAATCGAGAATTCTCCGTCAAGGTTGGTTACTGTGGCGTTTTTAGTGCCTTTTTGTCCAACGGAGGCTCCAATGATAGTCTCACCATTGGCATCCTTCACTACACCATGTATTGTCTTAGTTGTCTGTGCGTATGCGCCTATGGGCAACATTGCAAGAAACGAACAAGCAACAATCTGGCTGATCCATTTTCGATTGGTTTTGTTCATACTATTGGTTTTTAGTTGTTGTGTCGTTATGACGGTTGCAAATGTAGAATTTATTTTCATAAGTTGTTCATTAAAGTACCCAATATGTACACGTCTATGACTAAATAAAATATTAACAATATGATAATCAGATATTTACAAAAGCGCATTCACACTGCCAAGTACATCGTCCGAAAAGCAATAATATTATCAAAGCAAGGGGGAATCAATGAAAAAATATGAATAGGAAAGAAAAAAAAGACAATCATCTAATATGTTATTTCTGCAAAATTTGTAAATTTGCAGAAGCCTATAGAAACCACTAACAATTCACTCTATGCAACGTTACATAGCCATTATCATACTCTTTATTGCCACCGCCACCTCCTCAATGGCAGACACCAACGGCGAGCTTATACAGCGTATTGACAGCATTATAGACAACATAACGCAGATATACGGCAAGAAGCAGGCACGCATCGACTTCTACAAGTCGATGGCACACAAAAGCCAAAAGCCCGAAACGCTGCTTTCGGCTTACGACAAGCTGTACGATGAGTACTTCATTTTTCAATTTGACTCTGCCATGGTGTATGCCGACAAGGCTATAACGCTTGCCGACCGCATCGGTGACAAATTCCATCACGACAAATGCCGCATTAAGAAAGCGTCGCTGCTGGGCATAGGCGGACTCTATGGCGAAGCCGTTGCGCTGCTTGACGAGATTGATTCGACACACCTCGACAATGAACTACGGTTCGACTATACCATAGCCTACTACTTCATCTACACCTATTGGGCTGACTACTGTCACGACTATTACTATTCGCCACGCTATCACGAGCGTGCCAACAATTACCTTAAGCAGGCTGTAACGATGCTCCGCCCTACCGACTCTTACTACAATTTCTTCTGGGGTGAGTATTTTATATATGTGGAACGCAACGACAAGCGCGCCCTGGAGCACTACTTCAAGACTCTGAGTACAGCCCCCGTAGAGTCGCGATGGTATGCCATGGCATCGTATGCCATTGCCAACAACTACAGCGCCAACAACAATAACAACAAGTATGAGGAGTACATGCTGCGTGCATGCATTAGCGACCTGCTCAACTGTACGCGCGAAAACCTCGCCATGCAAGACCTTGCAATGTATCTGTTCAAGAAGGGCGACGACAACATTCTGCTCGCCGAGCGCTACATCAATTTTGCTATGGACGACGCCAAGAACTACAACAACCGACTGCGTATCATTGAAATATCGCAGAAACTGCCCGTCATCGTGTCGACCTATCGCGAAAAGCTGTCATCGCAGAACAACATCATGCGCTTCGCATTGTTCGGAGTGTCTATCCTATTCGCGTTCGTTGTAGTGCTGCTATACTTCTACAGCCGACAAAACCGACTGCTGGCACGCCACCGACACGAGCTATCCGAGAGCAACAACCTACTGTCGTCGCTCAACGACAAACTTAATACTCTCAACTCACGATTGCTCGACACAAACAGCCGACGCGAACGTCTGGCTAAACTCTACATCGACCTTTGCGCCAAATACATCGACCGTCTGAGCAAGTTTGAGACTCTTGTGAAGCGCAAAATTAAGGTAGGCCAGGTCAACGACTTGCTCAATACGGCTTCGTCGTCGCGCCTTTCGGAAGAGGATGCGGCTACGTTCATGAACAGTTTCGACACGGCTTTCCTCGACCTATACCCCTCGTTTGTCGACGAATTCAACGCTCTGCTGCGGACCGACGAGCAGATTGTGCCTCCACACAAGGGACGGCTTACCACCGAACTGCGCATTTACGCTTTGATAAGGTTGGGCGTCAAGGAGAGTTCGGAGATTGCGGCATTGCTATTCTATACTCCTCGCACCATCTACAACTATCGCTCTACGATAAAAAGCCGTGCCATTAACCGCGAAACTTTCGAGTGCGACGTCGAGCAGCTGTGCCGTGTAATACACTCCTGACAGCAATGTTCGGCACATGCAAATATTGTACTGACGGTAAGAAATTGTTACAAACGAAAAACTGATTCTATAGATTTCACGGGCGGTTTTTATAGTCCACGAAAGCGCTTCAGTCACCTCAAAACATAAAAAAGGGCGGAAAAAACACAAAAACGACGAAAAACACCCAAAAAACAGCACTTTTATCCCCTAAAAAGGGTATATGGAAAATTTGGAGCGTGTCAAAATTCGTTATAAATTTGCAAGCGTCAATAACATCATCTGCGCAAATACGTAAAGTAGCTAACAATTACAAGAATAGATAATCAAAAAACAATGAAAAGACTCTAAACAACAACAGCTATGAAAAGATTAAGTATCATTTTGGCCGCATTACTATGCGTGGTGCTGGCCGCCGTGAAAGTTTCGGCAGGAACTGGTGATGCAAACGAGATTGAGAAGGTGCGCGAATTCTATCGGCAGTATGCTGTAGCTTTCAGTATCAGTGACAACGAGACCAGTTTTGCCAAATGCGACTCTGTAATGAACATCTATTGCTCTGCCGAAATGTGCAAGGATACCAAGAAGGACCGCATATCAGGCATAGCCTATGATTTTGCGACCGACGATATCGGCATTGACTCGCTGGCTCTGCAGACCCTGAATGTCAAGTATGACAATGGTGCTTACACCGTCACCTATAAGTATAACGACATGAACGACAAAAGACAAAAATTCATTCGTAATGCCAAGCTGAAAGTCGGTATGAAAGATGGAAAAATCAACACTGTCAAAGCAATAGAATAGTTATAAAGATGATGCGGCATGGCTGTCCTGCAATACGGGATGGCCATGCCATTAAACTCCGATACTATGACGACTACCCGAACACACAACAGTCCTAACTACCTGCTTTTCCATACACTCCGATTGATATGCAAAGCTGTAAAAGCCCTGCCCATCTACGCCATCAGAATTGCAAAGGCTATCCTTGTTTCTGCCGTATATGTTTGGGATATCATTACCGACTGGATTGTCCATTTTACGGTTGTGAGAATGTTGATATTTCCGCTGATTTACAAGATACCGTATAAATATATATTGGACAAAGAAGGCTGGGCTGTACGCAAACGATGGCTGTACAAGCGTAAGCCCAAGAGTTGCCAATGCTTTGCGGTAATATGCGACAGGCAGATTACTGAATTTGAGGCATTGGAAAACATCTTTGGACATTACAATTATTACGATATGTGTAATATGCGTCTCGTCATAGAATATCGGATAGACGCCCGACGGAAACGGATAAGGGAAATAGCTTTCAAGACACTATATCATAGTAGAGATTCATCAGGCGAACACTATAGCGAGAACATGGTGTTCTCAGACCGCACATTGTCAAAGATAGAACACTGGGCAAGATGGAGCTATATAAGATATTACAACCGCAAGCTGTCCAAGCCCATACAGGAGTATACAAAATATCAGACTTTTTTTGACTTTGGCGAATTCACGCCCTTGAAATCTTACGCGGAACAAAACACAGACAATTAAAATGAGAAGTACGACAGTCTATAACGACATTCTGCCATGTATGGCAACGGCAATCGTATTGCTTTTGGTGCTGGTGCTCTTTGTACCCTACTTTATCTATTGCCTCATACGGGACATTCTTCTGCTGGGAAGAGAGGTGGACAGCGAGTGGATAAGAAAGAAAGTCTTGCACATGGTATCAAGATGGTCAAACTACAAATATCAGAGAGACCATAATGGATGGTCTTCACGGCGGCGATGGGTCAATAGGGAGAGAACCTATTGGAACGAAATCACACCATGCGAAAAGACATCCATGATAGAAGCTGCAAGTAAAGCACTGCGACAAAGTCTGAAGGAAAGCAAACACGAAGGATGCACATTGAACATATACATCTATTATCTCCGTATGCGTCTGAAAGTATCCGTCATCAAATTCAGAGTTGAGAAAGACGGCCATGTATCAGACATCTGTTTGCCCACCCGTGTCCTGTCAAAAGTTGAGCACGCCATTCGCTGCGTTGCGATACACCACTATTATGCTTCATACGAAGATTTTCATGGAGTGGAAAGTATTCAAATAGATTTATAACAACAAGTAAAAGATGACTAACAGATATGTAATTTCAAAATATGTCTCATTCTACTTATGGAGGCTGAATGTGATAGTATCGACGCTGGCATCATTGCTATATGAACTACTGTCAATAACCATAAGCCCTCTAACAAATTTGGTGAAAAAGGCAATAAATCACTGTAAAGAGCGTTATTATAAGCAGAAGACATACCACTATGTGGCAAGCGATGGAGGCTGGATGAAACGCAGTACATCGGAATGGGAGTGGTGGTTTGTAAGAAGCCACAAAATCTATTGTGCCGAAGAACGAGTGGAAGCCATAGCCCATCATGTTGCCAATGATACTATGAAGGAGAGATTTGCCGGTTGCTCCCTCAACGTAAGAATATACCATTCGGCGAGAACAAGGAAGATATGTGAAGTGGCTTTTCGTATAGAAAAAGACGGAGAGGCCAAGCAGAAGTTCCGACTGAGCGACAAAGAAATGTCAAGGATAGAATACGAGATAAGAAATCTACCGATAGAAACCGAGTATGTCTCCTTCGACACATGCGATGGACGAGTAATTAACATTAAATTCTAATTTTAGCAATCATGATTGATACAAAAATGTTGACCCAAATACAGGCTACAGGAATAACTGATGCTGACTATGAGAGGGTAGCACAATATATAGACACCATCAAAGTGATGGAGCCGTTGTCTTTTCAGAAGGTTTATATAGTGGATTATTTCAAAATGAACTATTATTATCAATCCCATCAATATCAAAACAATGACATCGCCGCTGGAGATGAAATTCTAAATGGTTTTGGTTTGGGAATGAATGACAAGGATGAGCAAGCAGGATGGTTGTTGATTGCCAAATGTCAAGAGTTTATTCAGCAGCAACCTGCAGATGAACGCAAGAACTATGTTTTTATATATACTTTCCATCTCAAGCAACATGGCAGCGAAATATTTCTAAATTATAGGAGCCGTGTATTGGAAACAGCTCCTGATGGACGTGTCTGGTTGGAATTGGGCGTTTTAAGTATAGCACCTCATAAGGATACAGGACGGGTGGTGATAAAAAATATCAAGGACGGAAAAATCTTTATATATGATTTATCTACTTCTCAATTGGTATTGTTAAATGATATGTATTTGTCCAAGATGGAGCGTACTGTGTTACGTATGGCGGGCCAAGGTTATAATATCAAGGATATCGCAGAAAGAATGCACCGGGCTGAGAGTACCATTGACACGCATCGTAAAAGACTCTTCAAGAAGTTAGGAGCTCATAATATGATTGAGGCTATTGGCTATGCGGCATCTTATAATCTCTTATAATAGGCGAGTATTATAAGTGTAATTGGTGGCAATAGCCCGCCGCCATCGTCGCCAGCATTGTTAATGTTTCAACGACTCTCTCCCGTCTGTCCTCCGCTTGACCAGAGGTTACCGCCGGCGAGGAAAAAAGGGGTGGGGAGGTGCGTTTTTTCGGGTCATCATTCTGCCCGAATTGATATTTTGTTGTACATTTGTACACCAAACAGTGATTATGACGCCATTATATCCCCGCCTCCTTGCCCTGCGCGACCGGCAGTATGCCGAGTTTCAGGCGCGGCTGGTGCCCGGTGTTGCTCCCGACAACATCATCGGCATACGGGTGCCCTTGCTGCGCGCCTTTGCCAAAGACTTTGCCCGCGAGGCCGACTGCAGCCGCTTCCTCAGCCTGCTGCCCCATCGCTATTACGACGAGAACATGCTGCATGCGCTGCTTCTGTCGCAGCTGAAGGACATGGACGAGTGTGTGGCGAGGGTCGAGGAGTTTCTGCCCTATGTAGACAACTGGGCGGTGTGCGACATCATGTCGCCCAAGGTCTTCGGCCGTCATCCCGCGAGGCTGATGGACAAGGCCGTGGAGTGGAGCCGCTCGCCACATGTCTACACCTGCCGCTTCGGGCTGGCGATGCTGATGACCCACTTCCTCGACAGCCGTTTCAGCCCATCGGTGCTTGACACCGCCGCCGCCGTGGAGAGCGACGAGTATTACGTGAGGATGATGGTGGCATGGTTTTTTGCCACGGCGCTTGCCAAGCAGTGGGATGCTGCCATCCCCTATCTGCAGCAGCGCAGGCTCGGCGTCTGGGTACACAACAAGACCATCCAGAAAGCCTGTGAGAGCTACCGCATCACTGCCGGGCAGAAGGCTGTGCTCAGAACAATGAAAATCACCAAAGCCAATGACCACAAGTAGCGACATATCCCCCGTGGTGGGTAGGCTCGTCGAGCTTACTCCCGATGCCGAAGCCGACATCTCGCGGCTTCTGGCCCAACTCACCGATGAGGCTTCGGCCGACTTTGCCCGTATCTCCGAGATGCTTGCCTTGCCCCACTGCCATCTGCTGGTGGCTCGCGCCGGAGAGCGCATCGTGGGCATGGCGTCGGTGTGTATCTACACCATCCCCACGGGGCGCCGTGCCTGGATAGAGGATGTGGTGGTCGATGCCCGATGGCGTGGCCGCGGCATAGCCACACGTCTGGTGGAGAGCGCCATAGACCAGGCGCGGAGGGTGTCGCCCTGCACGGTGATGCTCACCTCGCGCCCCTCGCGCGTGGCTGCCAACAGGCTCTACCGCCACATGGGCTTCGGCAGCAAGGAGACCAATGTGTATAAGATAGAGGTGTAGGCTGTGGCCAGAGAGCCACAACAGCAGCACGGCGGGAGCAGAAAAGTGGGCCGAGGGTGCCGCATCATGCAC
>ENA-OPJP01000140-OPJP01000140.1-human-gut-metagenome-genome-assembly--contig:-NODE-140-length-20687-cov-5.514637_pt1 | contig 20687 bp, 10 predicted proteins | sample MGYA00241417_ERZ501664 | MGnify/ENA primary metagenome ERZ501664 (study PRJEB25962, sample SAMEA2042200) | human gut metagenome | biome: human gut; feature: human-associated habitat; material: faeces...
TATACAATAAATAACATAAAAGAGGGTGCGCCATAGACTTATGACACACCCTCTCCTTTTTTATGATGGGCGCTTTCCTTGCGCTTTCTTTTTCGCTTTCTTAGCGCTTTTTATTGCTTCGATAACCAGTCTTTATCCTTCTGGTCTTCTTCGAAATCTTTTTCTGAGAAGAGGTTGGTCTGACCAGTCAGTTCGTCAATCACCTGTTGCTCGCTTTTGCCAGCATCTGGATCAAGGTTTTCACCTTCATTCTCTGAGTCAGAACCATCCGGTTCCTCATCATTATCCTCAGAAGGAGGTTCTGGGAATCGGGTTGGTTCCAGTTCCTCGATACTTTCAATCTTCCATGTCGTGAGGCGCTTACCCTTTGCCTTGAAACTCTTCTGCGCAATGAACTGCTCGGCATCGATTTCTTCGGCAGGACGGATGGTATCCACACCGCCATAAGTAACCTTGATGCGTGGATAAACCGTATCGGTAAGCAAGATGAGCTTGCAGTTAGGGTTTTCTCCCATGAAATTCTGATGGCGCTTGGTGGCATCCATCGTGAATCGCTTGATGTATGGATATCCCTGATTGTCGGCATCGTAGAGAATTGCTGTCCATATCTTATGTTCATCCCATTTCTCTAAGCGGATGATGTTGTCCTCGTAGTGGTTGTTGACATCGAAATTGGTGATGTAGAATTCACCGTTGTCGAGTACTACCAAGATAGAATCATCATCATTGAATTCGCCCAGGAAGCGGCCGTTCTCATCGTAGTTGATGCGGTTTACGTCTGGGTCGAACCAAACCTTTCTGCCTCCTAACGTGCTGTGCCCGTGACTCTTCAGACCGATGCGGCGAATGGTGCGCTTGGTAAGGAGATTACCTTTGGCAGCACGCCCCTTGATCAGAATGTCTGAGAAATCCTTCTCCAGGAAGATGCTCTGGCGCTTCTTCGTCAGGTCTGGCTCCATCGTACACTTGATGATTTCAGCTTCTCCATTCGGGTTGGCGGTGAAATAGATAACGCGGCTGCCAGCTGTGCCCTGAGTGATGTCATACAACTTGTCGCGGGTCATGGCGGTTACATTGAATCGCTTGATGAAGTAATCGCCTTGTTTGCCGTCGCGGTAAACACAGTTGTAGATGGTGCGCTTGTCGTTCTTCTTGAATACCTGTACATGGAGGATATTCTTGCCAACGAATATTTTGTCGGCTACCTTGGTGACTTTAAACTTACCATCCTTATAAAAGATGATGATGTCATCGAGGTCGGAGCAGTTGCATACGAATTCATCCTTCTTCAACCCTGTACCAACGAATCCTTCCTGACGGTTGATGTAGAGCTTCTGGTTAGCCTCTACCACCTTAGTCACCTCAATGGTATCGAAGTTTCTGATTTCTGTTTTGCGAGGATGGTTCTTTCCATACTTGCCCTTGAGATATTCAAACCAGTTGATGGTAACATCGGTCATGTGAGCCAGGTCGTTCTCAATCTCAGCAAGTTCAGCCTTAATTTTCATCAGCAGTTCGTCTGCCTTATCCTTATTATATTTAAGGATTCGCTGCATCTTGATTTCCAGAAGTTTGAGGATGTCCTCGCGGGTAATTTCCCGATGGAAGGCATATTCTACCATACCCTTACCGTCTACTTCGGCAGTAAAGAGTTTGTCTTTGAATGGTTCGAGTTTTGAGTCGATGAAGGCAACAACCTCATCCTGACTCTTACTCTGCTCAAACTTTCGCTCCTTGTAGATGCGTTCTTCGATGAAAATCCGTTCGAGAGAAGAGAAGAAGAGCTGTTCCTCCAATTCACCCTTTCTGATCATCAGTTCCTTGCGCAGCAATCCCATAGTGCGGTCTACGCTGTGGCGCAACACATCGCTGATAGTGAGGAAAACAGGCTTGTTGTCTTCGATGACACAGCAGTTGGGCGAGATGTTGATTTCGCAATCGCTGAAAGCGTAGAGTGCATCCATCGTTTTATCTGATGAGGTTCCTGGTGCCAGATGCACAAGAATCTCAACATTTGCCGAAGTAACATCATCTACCTTGCGTGCCTTAATCTTACCCTTTTCTACCGCTTTGGTGATAGAATCGATGAGGCTGCCTGTAGTCTTGCTGAATGGTATCTCGCTGATAACGAGTGTCTTGTTGTCGAGCTTGTCTATCTTGGCTCTTACCTTCAATGCACCACCTCGCTGTCCATCATTGTATTTACTTACATCGATTGCACCGCCTGTAGGGAAGTCGGGATAGAGTTGGAAAGGCTCGCCCTTGAGATAGTGGACGGCAGCATCGCAAATCTCATTGAAATTATGTGGCAAAACCTTACTGCTCAATCCCACGGCAATACCCTCGGCACCTTGTGCCAGGAGCAGCGGGAATTTGGCAGGGAGCGTGATAGGCTCCTTGTTTCTGCCATCATAAGAGAGTTGCCAGTCGGTGGTTTTAGGATTGAAAACCACATCGAGAGCAAACTTAGAGAGGCGTGCCTCGATATATCGGGGAGCAGCGGCACGGTCGCCCGTAAGAATGTTTCCCCAGTTACCCTGAGTATCGATGAGCAGGTCTTTCTGTCCCATCTGTACCAAAGCATCTCCGATAGACGCATCACCGTGAGGGTGAAACTGCATGGTATGTCCCACGATATTGGCAACCTTGTTGTATCTTCCGTCGTCCATGCGCTTCATAGAGTGGAGGATGCGTCGCTGTACCGGTTTCAAACCATCCTCAATATGAGGAACGGCACGTTCGAGGATAACATACGATGCATAGTCGAGGAACCAGTTCTGATACATTCCGCTGAGGTGATGTACAGCAGAAGCATCGAATCGGTTCACCGGCTTATAATCGGAATGTTTCTCGGTCGAAATCTCCTCGTTGTCATCTTCTGCAGCATCCTGTTCAGATTCTGCAGAAGAATTTACCAAATTTGGCGATTTTTCCTCTTCAAGACCGTTTTTATCTTTAATTTCGTCGCTCATATATAGCTTTTAATACTTATTTTATTAATTTATGGCAAAAATACAACAATTTTTCGAGAAAAAAGAGTATCTTTGCCGAAAATTTGAAAAAAATAAGATTTAATCATGGCACAGGAAGATGTTTTTAAGAAAATTGTAAGCCATTGCAAGGAATATGGCTTCGTGTTCCCAAGTAGTGAAATTTATGATGGCTTGGCTGCCGTTTATGACTATGGTCAGAATGGTGTTGAGCTCAAAAACAATATCAAACAGTACTGGTGGCAGAGTATGGTATTGTTGCACGAGAACATTGTTGGTCTCGATGCAGCTATCTTCATGCACCCTACAGTATGGAAGGCATCTGGACACGTAGATGCTTTCAATGACCCATTGATTGATAACCGCGATTCAAAGAAGCGTTATCGTGCCGATGTGCTCATCGAGGATCACATGGCTAAGTATGAGGAGAAGATTGCCAAGGAGATTGCCAAGGCTAAGAAGCGTTTCGGCGATAGCTTTGATGAGGCTCAGTTCCGTGCAACTAATCCTCGCGTTCTGGAGAACCAGAAGAAGTTTGATGATCTCCATGCCCGCTATACTGAGGCTATGCAGGGTCCTAACCTGGAGATGCTGAAGCAGATTATCGAGGATGAGGGTATCGTCTGCCCTATCAGCGGTACCAAGAACTGGACTGATGTCCGTCAGTTCAACCTGATGTTCTCTACCCAGATGGGTGCTGCCAGCGATGCTACAAGCAAGGTATATCTCCGTCCTGAGACAGCTCAGGGTATCTTCGTAGATTATCTGAGCGTTCAGAAGACCGGCCGTATGAAGTTGCCATTCGGTATCTGTCAGATTGGTAAGGCTTTCCGTAACGAGGTTGTAGCCCGTCAGTTCGTATTCCGTATGCGTGAGTTCGAGCAGATGGAGATGCAGTTCTTCTGCCAGCCTGGTACTGAGATGAAGTGGTTTGAATATTGGAAGAAGGTTCGTCTGGCTTGGCACGAGGCTCTCGGTATGGGTAATGAGAACTACCGTTATCACGATCACGAGAAACTGGCTCACTATGCCAATGCTGCTACCGACATCGAGTTTAAGATGCCATTCGGCTTCAAGGAGGTAGAGGGTATCCACAGCCGTACCAATTTTGACCTTTCTCAGCACGAGAAGTACAGCGGCCGTTCTATCAAGTACTTCGATCCAGAGAAGAACGAGAGCTATGTACCTTACGATGTAGAGACATCTATAGGTGTAGACCGTATGTTCCTCAGCGTAATGTGCCACTCTTACTGCGAGGAGAAGCTGGAGAATGGCGAGACACGTGTTGTTTTGCGTTTGCCAGAGGCTTTGGCACCTGTTAAGTGTGCTGTGTTCCCATTGGATAAGAAGTATGGTTTGCCAGAGTTGGCACACGAAATCGTTGACGAACTGAAGTTCCACTTCAATACTCACTATGGCGATCCTAAGGATTCTATCGGTAAGCGTTATCGCCGTCAGGATGCTATCGGTACTCCATTCTGTATCACCGTAGACCACGAGACTCCAAACGACCATAAGGTAACTCTGCGTTATCGTGATACCATGGAGCAGGAGCGCGTAGCTATCTCTGATCTTCGCAGCATCATCGAGGAGCGCGTAAGCATCACTAGCGTATTGAAGAAGCTTGGCAAGGAAATCAAGAACTTCTAATTAATCAAATATATCTAGATGAATCTTAAGAGTTTGAAATATTTCTTCTTCCTCATGATGGCAGTGATCACACTGTCATCATGTAGCGAAGATGATGATAATGTCTCGGAATATGCCAACTGGCAGGAGCGTAACGAGCAGGCTTTTGCCGATACATTGGCTTATGCCAGAAAGATGGGTGAAGCTAACGGCTGGTACGTTTATAAGAACTGGACGTTCGAAAACCAGACTCCGACGAACAAAGATCAGAATGGTAATTTAGTGACCCTTCCTTATAAGGATTGCGATAATATCATCGTTCATGTTCTGAAGAAGGGAGAGGGTACAACTTCTCCTATCCTTACCGATTCGGTACAGGTGAGCTATCGTGGCCGTTTCATTCCTACTGATAATTATAAGGAAGGTTACGTCTTCGACCAGAGTTTTACGGGTACTTTTGATGCTGCTACAGCTAATCCTATCCGTAGTGTGGCCGGTGGATTTATCGATGGCTTTACCACCGCATTGCTCAAGATGCATCCGGGCGACCATTGGCAGGTGTTCATTCCATACCAGCTGGCTTATGGCGAGAGCGGTAATTCTTCAATCCAAGGCTATTCAATGCTCCGTTTTGAGATGGTGCTCAAGAGTTATAAGAGAGCTTCTGGCAAGAAGTGGATTACTAAATAATAAGAATAAAGATTTAGAGAAAAGTATGTGCATATGTTTGAAATGATATATGCACATATTTTTTTGTATGAGCGATATACGAGAAATTAATTTATGCTTTATAGCAAGAAGACAGATTATTTGATGGAGTCGATTCGCCTGGGTAGGGAGATGGATCGGCGCGAGAAACTCAATCTTATTGTAGGGTTGAGTATACCTTCTATGCTGGCTCAGATTTCTACGGTGATGATGTTCTTCATCGATGCTTCTATGGTGGGTCATCTGGGAGCTGAGGCTTCTGCCAGTATCGGATTGATAGAGTCAACTACCTGGCTTATAGGTAGCTTGCTCAGTGCAGCTGCTACTGGCTTTTCTGTACAGGTAGCTCATTTTATCGGAGCTAATGATTTTGCAAATGCCCGTCAGGTGTTTCGTCATGCGCTGATTTGCGGTGTGGCGTTCAGCATTTTTGTTTCTCTTCTCTGTGTCGGCATTCATGCTTATCTGCCTTATTGGCTGGGTGGAGGTGCCGATATTGCCACCAATTCCTCTCGCTATTTTCTGATATATGGTCTGGTACTTCCATTCGTTTTCCTTTATCACATATCCGAAATGATGCTGAAATCGGCGGGCAATATGCATACGCCTAGTGTGATGGCAGTATTGATCTGCATCTGCGATGTGATATTCAATTACCTGTTTATCTATATCCTGAAGTTGGGTGTTGTGGGGGCTGCCTTAGGAACGGCGATGGCTTATGTCTGCATCTCTCTGCCTAATCTTTATCTTGCAGGTTTCAAGAATAAGATACTGAATCTCCGTCAGGACCATGTCCGTTTCCGTTGGGTCAGGTCGTATGTTCATAATGCCTGTAAAATCAGCATTCCGATAGCCATACAGAACATATTGATGAGCGGGGCGCAGATAGTGAGTACCATGATTGTGGCACCTCTTGGCAATATAGCCATTGCTTCCCATTCTTTTGCTATTACGGCAGAGAGTCTTTGCTATATGCCGGGCTATGGTATTGGTGATGCGGCTACTACTCTGGTGGGACAGACGCATGGAGCAGGGCGAGTAGGTTTGTGCAAGAATTTTGCTTATATGACAGTAGGACTTGGAATGGCTGTAATGGCTGTGATGGGAGTGGTGATGTATGTCTTTGCTCCTGAGATGATTGGCGTTCTTTCTCCGGTAGAAAGTATCCGTGAGATGGGTACCATCTGTTTGCGCATCGAGGCTTTTGCTGAACCATTCTTTGCAGCTAGCATCGTGACCTATTGTGTTTGTGTAGGAGCGGGCGATACCAGAAAACCGGCGATGATCAATCTCGGTACCATGTGGCTGGTGCGCCTCACTCTGGCTTATGCTCTTTCCAAGAGCTATGGCTTGGAGGGAGTATGGATAGCGATGGCTATCGAACTCACATTCAGGGGAATCCTCTTCCTTATCCGCCTCTTCAGAGGTTCATGGATGAAGAGTTTTCATGTAGGTTAGGATTGGTTTTCTGCCTCCAATGTTAGTTTTAGGTTAAGATTTGCATACATCGCGAAGATATTCTCTAAAATGTTTGCAAATCTTTTTTATTTTTCTTAATTTTGCATCGCAGACAGTAACCATGTTGCTGTTTTTGTCGTTATATATAGGTGAACTTGTTAAGTAGCATGATATATATATAATAAGGTATAAAGAAAGAATGATATAGAAAACAATAAATACATAAATAATTAAAATCAGATGAAACTAAGAAAGATTTTTGCAGCAGTTGTGCTGTTCCTTTCTGCAGGTACAGCGATGGCACAGCAGATGCCAGCTATTCCGGTAGACAAGAATGTGAAGATAGGTCGTCTTGATAATGGATTGACTTACTACATTCGTCACAACAGTTATCCTGAGAATGTGGCCAGTTTCTACATCGCTCAGAAAGTGGGTTCTATCAATGAGAATGATGACCAGCGCGGTTTGGCTCACCTCTTGGAGCACCTTGCCTTCAATGGTACCGACCATTTCAAGGGCAACTCTCTGCAGGACTATCTGCAGAGCATCGGTGTACAGTATGGCCGTAATCTCAACGCCTATACAGCAGTAGAGAAGACTGTTTATTACTTCACAGATGTTCCTACTACCCGTACTACAGCCGTAGACTCCTGTATGCTTATCCTCAAGGACTGGAGTAATGGTATCAGTCTTACTGAAGATGCTATCGAGAGCGAGCGTGATGTGGTGCACAATGAGTACCGTATGCGCATTGTAGGTCAGCAGCGCATGATAGAGCGTTCACTTCCTAAGCTCTATCAGGGCGAAAAGTATGGCTACCGTTTCCCTATCGGTTTGATGAGCGTTATCGATGGTTGTAAGCCAGAAACTCTCCGTGCTTACTACCGCAAATGGTATCGTCCAGACAATCAGGCTATTATCATCGTGGGTGATGTAGATGTAAATCATATCGAAGCTAAGATTAAGGAACTCTTCTCAGGTATCAAGGTACCTAAGAATGCCGCTAAGATAGAGAAGGTAGAAGTATCTGATAATGATTCAGCCATCTATGTTATCGACAAGGATAAGGAGCAGCAGGTTGATCTCTTCCAGATTTATATGAAGCACAATGCTGTGCCAGATTCTCTGAAGGGCAATATGAGCTATCTCCTGAAGGGATACATGGATAACGTGATTTCTTCTATGATTGCTGCCCGTTATGCAGAGAAGGCATTGGAGCCAGACTGTCCATATCTCCAGGCAAATGCCGGTGATGGTTCATACCTGATTTCAAGCACAAAGGATGCTTTCACCCTTACCGGTGTAGCTAAGCCAGGAAAGATTAAGGAGGCTTATGCTGCTGTTCTCCGCGAGGCACAGCGTATGCACGAGTTCGGTTTCACAGCTACAGAGTATCAGCGTGCCAAGGATGAATTCATGAGCCAGGTTGACAAGGCTCTTGCCAACAAGGATAAGATGAAGAACGAGCAGTTTACCACCCAGTATGTGGATAACTTCATTTCTAACGAGCCTATTCCGTCAGTAGAAGAGGAGAGCCAGATCTGGAAGATGGTAGTTCCAAACTTGCCTCTTGAGGTTATCAACAGCTATGCCAAGCAGTTGGTTTGCCAGAGCGATACTAACCTTGTATCATTGGTTATGATGCGCGAGCAGGCTGGTGCCGTTTATCCTACCGAGCAGGAACTTTCTGCCATCGTAAAGCAGGTACGTGCTGAGAAGCTCGAGGCTTATGTGGATAATGTTAAGCAGGAACCTCTCATCGCTCAGGCTCCTAAGGCTGGTAAGATTAAGAAGACTGTTGAGAACAAGAAGTTGGGCTTCAAGGAGTTGACTCTTTCTAATGGCGCTAAGGTGGTATTGAAGAAGACCGATTTCAAGGACAATGAGATTGCTTTCGCAGCTTCAGCCAATGTGGGCTATTCTACTTTCGGCAAGGAAGACTTCCTGAATGCTGCATTTGCAGCAGATGTGCTCGATGCTAGTGGTCTTGGCGATTTCTCAAGTAATGATCTTGATAAGGCTTTGGCAGGTAAGCAGGTTGGTGTTTCGTTCAGCTTGAGTCCTTTCAATCATGGTTTGAAGGGTTATTCTACTCCTAAGGACATCGAAACCCTGATGCAGCTCATCTATCTCAAGATGACCGCAGTAAGCAAGGACCAGAAGAGCTTCGACAATATGAAGAGTATGGTGGCTACTGTTCTTGCCAACAAGAGCAACAACCCAAGCCTCGTATATCAGGATTCTGTTCAGAGCACCCTCTATTTGGGTAGCAAACTTGCCCGTGTGCCAGAGGCAAGCGATATAAAGGATATCAACTACGACCGTATCCTGGAGATTGGTAAGCAGTTCTACGGCAATGCCAAGGACTTCACCTTCTATTTCGTAGGTAACTATGATGAGAAGACTCTCCTCCCACTCATCGAGCAATATATTGCCAGTCTGCCAAACTATGGCTTCAAGCTGAAGAACAAGCAGATTCCTTATGCTAATGGTAAGGTAAGCAATATCTTTACCAAGGCAATGGAGAACCCACAGAACCAGGCAACAGAGATCTGGTATACCAAGGCGCCATTCACCTTGAAGAATTCTGTTCTTGCTGATGTTTCTGCCCGTTTGCTGGAGATGAAGTATTTGCGTACTATTCGTGAGGAACTCAGCGCTGCTTATCATGCAGGAGCAAACTATGGTTTGCTTCGCGATTATGATAACAAGGCTGCCATCTCTATTTCAGCCGTGGCTCAGTTGAACCCAGAGAAGTCGGATATCGCTATTCCTTACTTCTTCAAGGGTATGGAAGAGACCGTAGCCCAGCCAAATGCAGAAGACCTTCTGAAGGTGAAGGAGATTCTCCTGAAGCAGGCTGCTGTTAGCGAAAAAACCAATGTTTATTGGCTTGGTGCGTTGAGCACATACGAGCGTATGGGTGTTGATACTCATAGCGATTACAAGGAGATGGTGAAGAATCTGAAGGCATCTGAGATTTCAGACTTCCTGAAGAATGTCATCTTGAAGAGTGGTAATCACTTCGAGATCATCATGAAGGCAGTGAAGAACGAGAAGTAAAATCTCGGACTTGATATAATAAACTTGAATAATAAACGAAAAAATCCCGTTGTACAAGCCAGATGGCTGACAACGGGATTTTTACGTTTTTTTCTTTTCCCAAAATTTTTGAAACTCATCATTTAAGAGTCGTTTCGAAAATCTCTCTTTAAAAAGAAAGGATGCGTCTTTATATTGTATAAGAGCATCATCTTCCCTCCTTTACGTCATGTTTCCGAAGAGTATTAACCTCTTCTCTTTGCCTTAGAGGCAAGAGCCTCGCGGCGATCCTGAAGAATCTGTTGGCATCTATCGATAGCCTGATTCTGATTTTCTGAATTTACCTTAATTAAATCATTCATAACCTATTGATATTTGTTAACCGCTTGCAAAGATAGGGGTTTCTACCTATTTCTAGGTATAAAATGCATGAAAATACGTGTTTTATTCGTTATTTTTTGATGTATGTCAAAAAAAAGTGCAAACGATTGAACAGTTTCCCCTCCTTTAGACCGATAATTATCATTTCCGGAACGATTTTTTCATAGTCTTTTAAACGAATTGTCATAGTATTCGTCTATAATAACGTAGAAAGAGTAGAAATGATGAGCTTTTAGGGAGATTCATACCGCGAAATAGGGATTTTTCTTATCGTATTTCCGATTTTTTTTGCGAACTTTGCACCCGAAAGAATAATAGGAAGTATTGGGTATATATAAATAAGAGTGATAAAAATAAATATATAGAAAGCAATGAAAAAGGTATTTCTTTTGGCTGCCCTCGTGCTCGCATGCACAGCTGGCAGCAACGCAAGCGCTATGAACGAGGCAGCGCTCAATGCCTCAATGTCTGAGATGATGCCGGTTAAGAAAACGGCTAAGAAGACAACAAAGAAGACTTCTAAGAAGACTTCAAAGAAGACTACGACCAAGAAGACTTCTACAAAGAAAACAACTTCTGCTGCATCTAACACAACAGCTGCGACTGCAACAACAACTGCTGCAACAACCAGCAATGCCGTCGCTTCTACCAGTGCAACCAGCAATGCAGGCTCAGCCGTTGCAGGTATCTTGGGTGCTGTACTGGGCGGAAACTCTAACAGCAGCAGTTCTGCAGGTAGCAGTATTATCAATGGCATTCTGAATAATGTAATCGGTTCAGGTACCTTCAGTAAGCAGGATCTCTGTGCCCATACCTGGAAGTACAGCAAGCCGGGATGCGCCTTTACCTCTGAGAATCTCCTGGCACAGGCTGGCGGTGAGATTGCTGCCAACAAGGTAGAGGAGAAGTTGAGTGAGTATTACAGCAAGTTTGGCTTCAGTAGTTCAAACACCTATTTCACCTTCAAAACTGATGGAACTTTCGCTGCCAAGATAGATGGCAAGTCATGGCAGGGCAATTATACTTTTGATGAGAAGACTCACGCCATTCAGATGAAGGGATTAATCTTGAGTATGTCGGGTTATGCTACGAAGACTGCCAATGGCATCAGCCTGCTCTTCGACCAGAAGAAGTTGCTTAACCTCATCAAGACCATCGGTTCCCTCAAGGGTAATTCTACGCTCAGCGCTCTCGGTACTATCGCCAATAATTACGATGGTATGCGTGTAGGTTTCGAGATGACTAAGTAATCCTGAAGGATAGAATCCATTACTGAGCCTTCTGTTGGAGTGGGCTCAGTAGATGATAATCGCCCTGTAAGAAGTAAAGCATCTTTCAAGCTATGCTTTGCTCTTTACAGGGCGATTTTTCTTGTTTATTTCACGCTCAGTTTCATTGTCTTTACATCCTTGCTGTTGGTTCCTATCATAATCTGGAAGTCGCCAGGTTCTATCACGTGCTTCAAATCTGCGTTGTAGAACTTGAGCATATCTGGGGTGATATCAAAGCTTACCTCCTTGCTCTCACCTACTGCCAGATGGATGCGCTGGAAACCTTTCAGTTCCTTTACAGGACGGGAGATGCTGGCTACCATGTCACGGATGTAGAGCTGCACAATCTCGTCGGCATCGCGGGAGCCATTGTTCTTAACGGTGACGCTAGCTGTAATCTTCTTGCTATCCTGCCATTCGGTAGCCTCCTCATTGCTGATGCCGGCCTCCTGGCTGCTCAGGCGGAAGTTGCTGTATGAAAAGTAGGTGTAGCTCAAGCCGTAACCGAAAGGATAGAGCGGACCATTGCTTACATCCAGACAGTTGCTGGCAAACTTGGCAAACTTCTCATTATCGTCTGCTACAGGGCGGCCGGTGTTCTGATGGTTGTAGTAGAGAGGCTCCTGACCGGTAGTCTTAGGCATCGAAGTGGTGAGCTTACCCGATGGCGATTTGTCGCCAAAGATGACATCGCAGAGTGCATCGCCCATCTCTGAACCTCCAAACCATACATTCATGATGGCTGGTACATGGGCTTTCTCCCAAGTAAGAACCGTAGGACGGCCTGCAAAGTTGAGGAGCACTACTGGCTTGCCCATCTTCAGGAGCTCGGCAAGCAGTTCGCGCTGTACGTCCGGCATCTCCAGGTTGGTACGGCTACCGCATTCGCCGCTCATCTCGGCACTTTCGCCCATAGCACATACTATCACATCCGCCTCTTTCGCAATCTTCAGCGCTTCAGCCTTCATTTCAGCCTCGTTGCCCCAGTTGATTGGTTTACCGGATTCGCCGTTTTTCTGCAGTTCCTGATTGCGCCAGATATTGCTTCCCTGGGCATATAATAAGGTGGCTTTTCCGGCAAGTGCATGCTCCATTGCCTCCTTGATGGTGGTATATTTAGATGGTACCTGTGCCACGCTCCATGTACCGGCTATGTTGTTTCGGGTGTCGGCAAGCGGACCTATCAGGGCTATCTTTCCTTGCTTCTTCAGTGGCAGGATATTGCCTTCGTTCTTCAGAAGCACGAAGGTCTCTGCTGCTACATCGCGGGCTGCCTGACGGTTCTCAGCGGTATAAATCTCGCTCTTGCTGCGCTTGGTGTTGCAGTAGCGGTAAGGGTCGCTGAACAGGCCCAGTTTATATTTCGCTTCCAGAATGCGGCGACAGGCGATGTTCACATCCTCCTCGCTCACCTTTCCTTCTGCTATGCTCTTAGCCAGATGCTTTACGAAGGCGTTGGAGCACATGTCCATATCGGTACCCGCCTTCAGTGCCTGTTCCGAAGCCTCCTGGATGTCTTTTGCCGTTCCGTGCTGCAGAATCTCGGCGATAGAAGCGTAATCGGTAACCACGAAACCGTTGAATCCCCACTGCTTTCTCAAGACATCGGTCATCATCCATTTGTTGGCTGTAGCAGGTATGTAGTCGATGAGATTGAATGAAGACATCACGCTGCCTACGCCAGCCTTCACCACTGCCTCGTAAGGTGGAAGATACTGGTTCATCATGCGCACGCGGCTCATATCTACCGTGTTATATTCCTTTCCGCTCTCAACGCCTCCGTACAGGGCAAAATGCTTCAGACAGGCCATGATGCGGTTGGCTCTCAGAATCTCTTCTGTGCGCATATCCACGCCCTGGTAGCCCTGAGTCATCGCTGCTCCCATCACGCCGCTCAGATAAGGATCCTCGCCATTTCCTTCGCTTATTCGTCCCCAGCGGGCATCGAGCGCAATGTCTACCATAGGAGAGAAAGTCCAGTTGATGCCGTCGGCACTTGCTTCCTTGGCCGATACTTCGCCTACCTTCTTCATCGCCTCGGTATCCCATGAGCAGGAGAGGGCGAGAGGGATAGGGAACATCGTTTCGTAACCATGAATCACGTCCATACCTACGAGCAGCGGGATGCCCAGACGGCTGTTCTTGATGGCGATTTCCTGCAGAGCCTTGATCTTGTCGAGCCCTTTGATATTGAAAACTCCGCCCATGTTGCCCTGGGCGATATCGCTGCCTACCTGAGTATCAAGTGCGCCGCCGGTGGTGATGTCGCCAGCTACCATCAGGTTCAGCTGACCTATCTTCTCCTGTAGCGTCATCTTCGCCATCAGTTGGTCGATATACTCCTTCATGGGTAGAATCTTGCCTTTCTTGGTTGTGGCAGTTACTTTTTTCTTAGGGGCTGCGGTATGGGCGAAAGCAGGTGCTGCCATAGTACCAGCCAAAAGAAATGTGAGTGATAAAAGTGCTGTTCTCATTGTTTATTATGTTAATTGTTATTTTTATGTTTATCTTTTGCAAAGATAATAAAAAAGATGATACGATGCGCGATAGGAATGTTAAAATGTGGATGAATTTTTCTTTTTTAGATAGAAATATATCTGATAATGAGATGGATAAGAAAAATGGAGAATATATAAAAAGTGGATGCGGTATAGACGAAAAATGCGAAGATATCTACATTTCTTCTATATTTGATTTGTCGTTTCCGATTTTTTTATTACTTTTGCACGTGAAACCTCATGAAAATAAATCAATCTTAAACGGAATCAAGTTGATGTATCGCATAAATGAATTATGGGGAAAGGCATTCTTCTTCCTGCTCTTTGTCTTGATGCCTCTTTTTCTTGCAGCAAAAACAACAGATAATATAGAGCAACTTTTTCAGAGTCTGGACAACGCCATTGCCCATTCGGCTGATTATGTGAAGGTACGTGAAGCCCGAATTCGCGATTGGGAGCAGAAACTGAAGACCGCCAGGCGCCTAAGCAGTAAGTATGATGCCTGTTTTGCGCTCTTTGAGGAATACCGCTCCTACAAGAATGACATGGCGCTGAAATACATCAACCAGTGTATGGAACTTGCCTTCAGAATGGGCGATAAAAAGAAGGTGGGAAATGCCAAGGCGCTGCTTGCTTTCCAGGAATCTACCACGGGCGATTATGCCGAATCGTACGACCTGCTGAAGTCTGTCAATATCGCTGATCTTGATGCTGAGGGCAAACGCAACTACCTCTGGGCTTGCCAGCACCTGTATGGCGAGATGGCATATTATTCCAACGTTCCTTCCTTGAAGAAATATTATGCCGGCAAGCGTAATGCCTATCAGGCTGCAATAGACAGCACATTCAGCCATGATGATGACCTTTATCTGCAGATGCAGGAGGTGAGGGCACGCGATGCAGGCAATATGAAGGAGGCTTTGCGATTGAGCGATAAGCGGCTGTCGATGACGAAACCGGGCACCCATCAGTATGCCATTGTACAGTTTTATCGCGGCTTGACCTACAATCAGTTTGGCGATGAAGAGCAGTTTCTCAGCTGCCTCTTGCGTTCTGCTATCTGCGATGTCCAGTTGGCTGTGATGGACCAGGGGTCGCTCTGGGAACTCGCCAATCTGCTCAATGCCGAACCGGGCGAGCAGAAGCGCTCTCACGAGTATATCAAGTTTGCCTGGAAGTCGGCTACCGTTTTCAATACGCCTATCCGCAGCCGCCAGATCATGCCTGTGCTCACGCAGATTGAGGAGGGCTATCAGAAAGAGCTTTCTTCGAGCAACCAGCATCTGCGGCTCATGGTAGCGTGTTCAGCCTTGCTTCTCTTTGTGGTTATGCTCTTGCTCTACTATGTCAACAAGCAGCGCAAGCGCATTGCTGCGGCCCATCATAAGCTGAAGGAAACCAACCATGCCTTGCAGTTGGCAAATGAGCGTCTTAACGAGATGAACCATTCTCTCAACGAGATGAACCAGTCACTCAACGAGAGTAACAAGATGAAGGAAGTATATATTGGTCGATTCCTGCGCCTTTGTGCCATCTATGTCGACAAGATAGAGACCATGCGCAAGCGAGTAGTGAAACTAGTGAAGGCAAGAGAACTCAACAAGTTGCTGGAGCAGATGCAGGCTGGCGAGGCCTACATGGGCGAGCTGTATGAGTATTTCGATTCCGCCTTCCTGAAGCTCTTCCCTGACTTTGTTGAGGAGTTCAATGCCCTCTTGAGGCCTGAAGAGCGTATCTTGCTCGAAGATGACAGCCGTCTTTCTACCACCCTCCGTATCTTTGCCCTTATCCGTCTGGGCATCGAGGACAGTTCTAAGATTGCCGAGTTCCTTCACTATTCTGTGAACACTATCTATAATTATCGCGCCAAAATCAAGAATAGTGCCATCTGTGACAGGGAAGAGTTCGAGCAGCGTGTGAAGCAGATTGGCATGAAATAAGCCTTTCTGGGCGTATGGGTAAAACTTCCGATAATCAGGGCGTTGACTATTTTCTGGGAAAGAGTAAATGCTTCGGGCACCCATGTACGGCGTTTTGCCGTATTATATGGGTTAACTAACCGATAATCAGCGTGTTGATTGTTTTTGCGGAAAGAGTAAATGCTTCAGGTACCCATGCATCGCGTTTCGCGATGTATGGGTAGTCATTTGATAATCAAAATATTGATGTTTGTGTATCCCTGTTTCTGCGAACTTGGTGATGGGTGATAGGCGATAGAAATCGCATAATAGTTTGACGTTGTGTTTTACAACGTCAAGTTGGTTAATCTTCTGATAATCAAGATATTGATATTTTTGAATATCCCGGTTTTTACGAGTTTGTCAATGGATGAAAAGCATGGGAATACAATAAAAGTTTGTTACGGCGTTTCACCGTAACAAGCTTTTATGCGTTATATTTATTTCTTCCCTCCGTTCAATTTCTCAGAATCGAATCATTCTTTTAAAAGAGCTCGAAGGCTTTCTTGAGCTTCAGGTTATCGGCTGCATTACCAACAAGAGCCTCAAACTTTCCGGCTTCAGCCTTCCAGGATGAAGATGCCTCATCGTAGAAACTGAGGGCCTCTTTGCTGATGGTGATGCTGATATCCTTGCTCTCACCTGGCTGGAGATAAACCTTCTGGAATCCCTTCAGCTCCTTCTGAGGGCGGTCTACTGATGACTTGACGTCGTGGATATAGAGCTGAACCGTCTCGGCTCCGGCACGCTTACCTGTATTCTTTACGTTTACGGTAAAGGTGATTGTGCCGTCCTGCTTCATCTGCACCTTGTCGCTGCGGAGATTAGAGATGGCAAACTGGGTGTAGCTCAAGCCGTGACCGAATGCAAAGGTAGGCTTGATGCGCTCCTTATCTGTCCAGCGGTAACCTACATAGATGCCTTCCTTATATTCCTCATCAATGATGTTGCCCTTCGTGCTGGCTCCACCTTCCTGGCGCCAGGTTCCCGGATAGGTATTGAGTGCATGAGCACCTGTTTCCTTCAGCGAGTTGACCCATGTAAACGGCAACTTGCCGCTAGGGTTGGCATCGCCTGTAAGGATGCTTGCAAGGGCTTCGCCGCTCTCCGAACCGATGAACCAGCCCTGTACGATGCCGGCAACCTTAGCCTTCCAAGGCATAGCTACCGCATTGCCCGAGATGTTGACATAAACGAAGTTTCTGTTTGCCTTAGCCAAAGCCTCGATCAGCTTATCCTGATGGTATGGCAACTCATAATGCTTGCGGTCGTGACCCTCACAGTCCTGGAAATCGCTCTTGTTCAGACCGCCAAACATGATGACATAGTCGGCAGTCTTGGCTTTCTCTACGGCTTCGGCTATCAGTTCAGCCTCACTGCGCTTGTCTTCCAGGTTCTGGCCGGTTGTAACGCCATTGTAGTTGCCCGTTACATCGCCCACATATCCGCGGGCATAATCTACCTCGATGCCGTCCTTGCCCAAGCGTGTCTTCAGACCATCGAGAGGCGAAATCTCGCGCTGTACCTTGAGCGAAGAAGAGCCTCCGCCTACGGTCATCATCTTGATGGCATTCTCGCCCACTACCAGCACGCGCTTAGCCTTCTGGGTGTTGATAGGGAGCACATTGTTCCTGTTCTGGAGCAATACGATGCCTTCCTCAGCAATCTGTCTGGCTGCTGCATAATGGCTCTCGGAACAGAGGAAACCATGAGGGCGGTTCGGATTCATCGTGGTGCGATAGAAGAGGCGCAATACGCGGCGCACCTTATCGTCCAGCTCCTTCTGGGTGAACTTGCCTTCCTGTATGGCCTTCATGTAAGGCATGGAGAGATAATAGTTGTCGTAGGCATTGGTAGCGCCCATCGTAAGACCGTCTGTCCAGGTGCCGAACTCCATATCCAGCCCGTTCTTTACAGACTGCTCCAGGTCGTGGGCACCGCCCCAGTCGCTCACCACGACACCATCATACTTCCAGTCGCCCTTCAGAATCTTGTTAAGGGTCCACTGGTTGTGGCAGTTGTGCTCATTTTTATATAGATTGTAGGCTCCCATGATGCCCCATGTCTTACCCTTCTCAACAGCCGCCTTGAAGGCAGGGAGATAGATTTCGTGGAGAGCACGGTCGCTGACAATTACGTTGACCTGATGGCGGTATTCCTCGTCGTTGTTCAGGCAATAGTGCTTTACGCAGGCTGATACGCCCTTAGACTGCAATCCCTGGATATACGGCACCACCATGATGCTTGCCAGGAACGGATCTTCGCCCATATATTCGAAGTTACGGCCGTTGAGAGGCGTGCGATAGATATTGACGCCAGGACCCAGAATCATGTCCTTGCCGCGATACAGGGCTTCTTCGCCCAATGCTTCGCCATAGATGCGGCTCATCTGCGGATTCCATGATGCGGCAAGACAGGTGAGGGCAGGGAAGGCTACACAGGAGTCGTTGGTCTGGCCAGCCTGTTCCCACTCATCCCACAATACGTCAGGACGCACTCCGTGAGGTCCGTCATCCGTCCAGAAGTCAGGAAATCCCAAGCGTGGTACACCGGCTGATGAAAACTTGCTCTGAGCATGGATGATGCGTATCTTCTCTGCCAGCGTCATGCGGGAGATGGCATCATCGATGCGCTGCTCTACCGGCTTGGTCTGGTCGAGATAGACAGGCAATTGTCTGTTTGCCTGCTGTGCCTGTGATGGAGCGATGGCTGCCACAGACAAGACACATGATAAAATGAACTGTTTCATAAGTAATGAATATTTATTATGTTTTTGTTTATTCTTGCAGTTGTTGTTGTTATGCACAACGCTTCTCACGTTTTTTTTTGTGCGTTTAAGCGTATATGCTCATTCATCTGCAAAATTACTAAATAAATAATGAAAAAATGACGGGTGATAAGTGAAAAGTGGATGGGTGTAAAAATAGAACTTTTGTAAACCGCTGATAGTTAGGGAAATAAATGTGTTGTAGTGCGAATGAAAAGTGGCAGAGTGTGAACACTGAAAAATACTGATGTAACTTTTTAAGGGTGTTCCAGCCTCATTTTCTTAATTTTAATCCATCCACTTTCATATAGTTGCTAAAAATTGGTAAGTGTCTGAAAATTAATAGTATAGACTGTTTTAGAAAAGTTTTCTTTCCACTTATCTGTTGAAGGTGCTAGGATTTATCAAAAAAACATATTATATTTGCAAACGAAAACACGGCTTAACGCATTTTAGGAAATGCACAGCCGCACAGTCTTAAACATTATTATAATAGAGTGAACTAACAAACAGATATTTTTCTAAACTAATAATCGAATATGAAAACAAAAAGTCTATTGCTGGCGACCGCATTATTGATGTCGACGTCAGCGTTCGCACAGAAAAACACCTTCAAGGGTGTCGTGTTGGATGACCTGGGTGAACCCGTTATCGGAGCCACCATTCAGGTAAAAGGCGTCAAGGGAGCCGGTGCAATTACCGACCTTGATGGTAACTTCGTCATCGATGCAGATGCTAACCAGACCTTGCTTATTACCTACATTGGCTACAAGGATGCAGAGATCCGTCCTTCAGCCAACATGAAGATTACTCTTAAACAAGACGACAAGGCTTTGGACGAAGTGGTTGTTGTAGGTTACGGTGTTCAGAAGAAGAGCGTGGTAACAGCTGCCATCGCCAAAGTGAGCACCGAAGATTTGGCTGGCAAGAGCCCAGTGCGTGTTGATAACGCATTGAAGGGTCTGGCAGCCGGTGTCAACGTAACCTCTTCATCGGGTCAGCCTGGCGCATCTCCTAAAGTTCGTATTCGCGGTACAGGTACTATCAACAATTCAGATCCTCTCTATATCGTGGACGGTATGCCTATCGAGGGTGGTTTGGATTACTTGAACCCAAGCGACATTGAGAGTATAGAGGTGTTGAAGGATGCCGCATCAGGTGCTATCTATGGAGCCCGTGCTGCCAATGGTGTAGTACTTGTTACCACCAAGAAGGGTAAGATGGGCAAGGCACAGATCAACTACAATTTCTCTTACGGCTGGCAGAGCGCATGGAAGAAGCGCGATGTAACCAGCGCTACTGATTATGCAATCCTTCAGAATGAGCGTGCCTTAAACGGCGGTCAGGCTCCTATCTATGCCGATCCTTACAACCTGACCGACAGCAACGGAAAACCTATCAAGGGCTTTGGTACCGATTGGCAGGACCTAGTATTCAATGACAATGCGCCAGTGCAGAATCATGAGGTATCTATCAGTGGTGCATCAGAAAAAATCAACTACTATCTCTCTATGGGCTATTATAAGCAGGAGGGTATCGTAGGCGGTAACTACGGACAGAGCAACTATGAGCGCCTCTCCCTCCGCTCTAACAATATATATAATGTGATGGATGCATCGAAGGAGCGCAACTTCCTCAACAAGCTCGATGTAAACGTCAATATGGCCTATACACGTGTCAAGAGTACTGGTATCGATGCCAACTCTATCTATGGTTCTATCCTCGGCAGTTCGCTCTATCTGGCGCCTACATTGGCTCCTACGGTGACAGACCCGGCAATGGTTAAGAAGTATTATGATACCTATGAGGATCCTAATACATACGATGCAGAAGGAAATATTACCGGCAAGCGCAATGCCTATGAATTGCTGCGTGATGCCAATGGCAATTATTATACAATCCCTGGTATGGGAGGTACCTATCAGGAGATGAACAACCCACTGGCCATGTTGAGCATTCCTGCTCCCAAGAACTGGTCGCACAAG
>ENA-OPJP01000158-OPJP01000158.1-human-gut-metagenome-genome-assembly--contig:-NODE-158-length-19714-cov-1.899028_pt1 | contig 19714 bp, 17 predicted proteins | sample MGYA00241417_ERZ501664 | MGnify/ENA primary metagenome ERZ501664 (study PRJEB25962, sample SAMEA2042200) | human gut metagenome | biome: human gut; feature: human-associated habitat; material: faeces...
CTCGAGGGCTGTGATGTTCTGTCCGAGGGTGGTGAACTCCTGTTGGGTCAACCTCTGGGCTTCCATAATCTGCTTAATTCTGTCCTTCATTTTCTGTTAATGGGTTTAAGAGGGCCAAAAATGGCCATTTTTATACGTTTTACAAAGTTAAAGCATTTTTTTAGAACAAACAACAAAAGTAAAGGATATTTTATGATTGTGATTATTAAATCAGAAATTAAGATTATTGAAATCTGATTTACCTTTGTTAATGCCGGAATTAATATTCATAAACCTATATTAGCTCCCATATTTACATACATGTAATTTACTTGAATAAATACTGTCTTTAGATTGGTTCTCAGTATGATGCATATTAATATATGCATCTAAATCAGCGCTTAATGCGGTTTCGGTGCATAGTAAAGGCGTCTTTTGGCATAAAATGATTTAATATATCGCAAATAATCGTTGTTATTCATAGGTTTTGCACTGATTTTTGGCGGTGCATAAATATGCGTTAGGTTTGTAGTTGTGACTGTTTTACATATTAATATTCATATCTAAATCACCCGTGATATTCATTATGATAAATATTATAATGTTCAAATGTAAATTCATTGACTTCTGCTGTTTAGTTTATGTTTTTAGATTTACAAATCAATATGATAATAAAAGTTAAGACAACCTTTGCGACTACCCTGATGACCGAAAAAATCAAATAAATTGCATATTTCGAGCCATTGTCCAGCTCGTTTGCAAATATGCGAGTATTTTTGAGGGTATTTTTGCCTAAATAGATAATTTTCAGCCATTTAAGGCTAAAAAACAGTGGTTTCAAAACTTGCGAAAAACGGCCCAGAAAAGTCCAAAAACCGCGTTTTCAGGGCGAAATAGTGGCAAAAACGGTCAAAAAAGGCATCAAAAAGGGGGCCGAAGCCCCCTTTTTGATGCTATAATGATGGTATGAAAAAACGGAAATCAGTGCATAATGAAGAACAGAAGTTCTTTGGCCAAATCGGAAGCCGTAGCCGAAACATTGCCCAAACCTTTGCTCCTTGCATCGACACTTTTTATCATGTGGATAATCTGCATTACCTTCATCGCATTGTAATTGCGCATGCCAGAGATGTACTCTTTTGCCGCCCAGGGAGACTTCAATCCCAAGAAAGATGCCACCGAATTTTCATTGGTTCGCTCGGGAGCATAGAAGGCAATCATCAGATTTTGGAAATAATTGAAGAGCAGAGGCACGACTGCATACAGCGAACCAGCCTTGGGATTATTGTCAAAATAATTCATAATCTGGTTGGCCTTGAAAACGTCCTTGGCGACCACCGCATTTTTCAATTCGAAGATGTTGAAATCTTTGCTGATTCCAATTTGTTCCTCCACCACTTCCGGAGTAATCTGCCGGTTGTCCTCGGGAAGAGAGATGAGTACCTTGTCGACCTCTGAGGTGAGGCGTGCCAAATCGGAGCCCACATGGTCGGCTATCATCGCAGCCGCTTTGTGGTCGATGACCGCCTTCTGCATTTTGACATATCCTTCGACAAATGCCGGCAACTCGTAGTCGCGCTTCTTTTTGCTCTCAAAGACCACACCCTTGGCTTTGGCCTTGGCGACCACTCCCCTGTCGGCTTTGCCACCCTTGTAACAAAGCACCAGGACGGTCGAAGGCACCGGGGCTGCAAGATACTTCTCCAATCCGTCGCCACTCTTCATGCCCTGCGCTTCCTTGATGATGACCACGCGACGCGAAGCCATCAGCGGAAATTCTCGCGCCAAGTCGACCACCTGCGGAGCGGTGATATCCGAGCCGAACGCCACCACCTGATTGAAGTCTTTCTCTTCGGGCTGCAGCGCATGTTCCTCGATATACGCCGAGATTTTGTCTATAAAATAGGGTTCATCCCCCATCAAGAGATAGACAGGCGCAAAATTCTGCGCCACCAGATCGCGCATCACGGCTTCATAAGTGATTCCTGTTTCTTTTACTGCCATAATCGGTTGTTTCTGACCCCACAAGGCGCATGGCAGCACCCGGCAGCGTCGTTAATGATTGTGCTATCGTAGAGCCCAGCTTTTCGGCTTTCTTGTCCAGCAGTCGTCGCCCCGAAAATAAAACAACCGATTTGTTTGTTATTTCCACAGGTTTACACTACCTTTGTATGAAAGCGCGAGCCCTCTCATTCACCTACAAAGGTAATGTAAATCGGGCGCAATACAAAACAAATTGTTTTTTTTCCCCGTTTACCACTCTACAAACCATAAAAAAATCAGAGAATATGCAATTAAATCTGCCCCCTTTTGATGTACGCATGGGAGGAACGCCCACCCAGCCCACCATCTTTGACATTCTGCGCCGCAAATATGTAGCGCTCACTCCCGAAGAGTGGGTACGGCAGCACTTTATACATTATTTAATAGAGTCCAAGGGCTACCCTGCCTCGCTGCTTGCCAACGAGGTCAAGCTGAAGATCGGCTCCAAGACGCTGCGCGCCGACAGCGTACTCTACTCCACCCAACTCAGCCCACGCATGATTGTCGAGTACAAAGCCCCGCACATCAAGATAACCCAGCAGACCTTTGACCAGATCTTTGCCTACAACCTGCTGCTCAAAGCCGACTATCTGGTGGTGAGCAACGGCCTCTCCCACTACTGCTGCAAGCTGGATGCAGACAGCCAGAAGTACGTCTTCTTTGAAGACATTCCCACTTATGAAAATTTATGACAAAACGGCAAGAAAACAGAGGTAATTTTTCTTGACAGTTTTTATCTCCATTACCGCGCCAACCAAGCCCAAAAATCGCGTAATGACATTGCCCAAGTCGGAGGACTAAGACAGCGCCGCCGTGATGGTCATGGCCGACGCGCATCGTAAGGCACGTGAGTCCACATCGGACAAGACGCGCATCCGTGCCGTCCGACACGAGCCGGCAGCTATCATCCCGGCGCCACGGAGTATCATCTCCATGCCCACCAAACTGACCTCCAACATCACTGCATAGTATCTCCAGCGGCGCAGAGGTCATCTCCAGCAACGCAAAGGTCATCTCCAGCGGCACAAAGGTCATCCCCAGCAGCGCAGAGGTCATCCCCAGCGGCGCAAAGGTCATCTCCAGCAGCGCAGAGGTCATCTCCAGCAACGCAAAGGTCATCTCCTGCAGCGCAAAGGTCATCTCCTGCGGCACAGAGTTGCTTTCCGTCAATGAAAAGTAACATCCGGCATCAGGATATGCACTCCTGCGATGCAAGAAACCAATGGGTGCCTGATAGCACATCCCTACAACCAGGACTGTAAGCGTAGCTATGTTAGTCGTGCCTGCTATCAAAGTAGTAAGTTGCACCTGCAAACTTGGACAGGAGCAACACAACTGCACCATTCTGATTAAAAGTTGAACGAATCTCACCTTATCCCGACAAGGACTTGAATGTAATTTTAGCCCTAATTATAGTAAAACTTAGGGCTTTTAACCCCATAAATCGTTAAAATCGCTGCATTTTATCGAAGAACTGTTATTTTTACCCTGTTATTTGACAAACCATTGTTGTTTATACATTCTCTTTTGCTATATTTGCACTGGGTATTTATATCAATCGGTTAGGAACAGACAGGTTTATGTGTTGGATGCGACACAATTTGCCAAGTTTACTTAGCAAATTCACACCAAACTATACATATATAATATATAGATAGCTTCCACACATCGCAGACAGTTTCCTATACCCATTAAGTATAACGCAAAATAAGCTACAGACAGATACAAGCTATTTAAGAGAGGGTAAAACATAAGATACGCGACTTGTTTCCTCCAATGTAATCAATTAAACATAAACATAAAAATTAGCGCAGGTATGAGATTGTTTTTATCAAAGAAAGAATTGGCATTGAAGAAAAAAAGAACAGTAATTACAGTAATAGGCCTCGGTTTGGTTCTTGGAGTCTATCTGATAGTGACCCATCGTTCTAAGCCCCAACCCGACCTCCCCACAGTAGTAATTGCTCCGGCGTTGAAAAAAGACGTAGAGATTTACGGCGAATATGTAGGCCGTGTACGCGCTCAGCAATTTGTTGAAGTACGCGCACGTGTCGAAGGTTATCTTGAGAAGATGCTATTTGCTGAAGGTACTTATGTCAAGAAAAACCAAGTATTGTTTGTCATCAACCAAGACCAGTATAAGGCTAAGGTTGACAAGGCGCGTGCCCAACTGAAGAAAGATGAAGCGCAGGCGCAGAAGGCGAAGCGCGATCTGGAACGCATCCGTCCGCTTTACGAGCAGAATGCAGCCAGCAAGCTCGACCTCGACAACGCTATCGCTGCCTACGAGACAGCCAAGGCTTCGGTAGGCATGAGCAAGGCTGACCTCGACCAAGCCGAACTGGAGCTGGGTCGCACCGTGGTCTGCTCTCCCATCGCAGGCCACATCAGCGAGCGCCATGTAGACTTAGGAACTCTTGTAGGACCTGGTGCCAAGTCTCTATTGGCGAGTGTGGTAAAGAGCGACACCGTATTGATAGACTTCAGCATGACGGCGCTCGACTATCTGAAGAGCAAGGAGCGCAATGTACTGCTTGGCCAGAAAGACTCTACCCGTTCTTGGCAACCCAATGTGACCATCACCCTTGCCAACAACAGAATCTATCCGCACAAAGGATTGGTAGACTTTGCAGAGCCTCAGGTAGACCCACGCACAGGAACTTTCTCCGTACGTGCCGAGATGCCAAATCCCAACCGCGTATTGCTACCCGGTCAGTTTACCAAGGTAAAACTGCTGCTCGATGTACGCGAACACTCTACCGTAGTACCCAAGAAATCGGTTATTATAGAAAAAGGTGGTGCCTACATCTATGTGATGCGCCGCGACTCTACCGTGGAACGCCGCTTCATAGAGCTCGGTCCCGAATTCCAAAACCAGGTGGTAGTAGAACGAGGCCTGGCTGCCAACGAAAAGGTTGTGACCGAAGGCATCCACAAACTCTCGCCTGGCATAAAGGTGAGACCCGTAAAACCCACTGAAATGCCTTCTGCAGAGACAACCGAACCTGCCGGGACAACCAAGGTAGATTAAGCGCGCCCCTACTCCTTGTTTCATTGAACACAAACAAAAACGTGCAAATATGAAAGTAAGTTTTTTCATTGACAGGCCAATTTTCTCGGCAGTCATCTCCATATTAATCGTCATTGTCGGCATCATCGGTCTCACCATGTTGCCCATTGACCAATATCCACAAATCACCCCTCCCGTTGTAAAAATCGGAGCATCATATCCTGGTGCAAGCGCACTGACGGTCTCGCAGGCAGTGGCTACCCCTATCGAGCAAGAGCTCAACGGTACTCCAGGTATGCTCTACATGGAGTCGAACAGTACCAACACCGGAGGCTTCTCTGCCACCGTCACTTTCGATATCAATAGCGACCCCGATTTGGCAGCGGTAGAAATACAGAACCGCATCAAGTTGGCCGAATCGCGCCTGCCAGCCGAAGTTGTCCAGAATGGTATTTCTGTAGAAAAGCAGGCTGCCAGCCAATTGCTCACCATCTGCCTGACTTCTTCCGACCCCAAGTTTGATGAAATCTACCTGAGCAACTTTGCCACGCTCAACGTGCTCGACCTGCTACGACGCATCCCCGGCGTAGGACGCGTGTCAAACATCGGTAGCCGTTACTATGCCATGCAGATATGGGTGCAGCCCGACAAGATGGCCAACTTCGGTCTTACTGTAGCCGACCTCCAGGCGGCCTTAAAAGACCAGAACCGCGAATCGGCAGCCGGTGTCTTGGGCCAGCAGCCCATGACCGGGCCCGACATTACCATCCCCATCAGCACCCAAGGGCGTCTGTCTACCGTAAGCCAGTTTGAAGAAATCGTAGTCCGCGCCAATCCCGACGGTTCCATCATTCGCCTGCGCGACGTAGCCCGCATCTCGCTCGAGGCGTCGTCGTACAGCACCGAGAGTGGTATCAACGGAGGAAACGCTGCCGTATTGGGCATCTACATGCTTCCGGGTGCCAACGCTATGGAAGTTGCCGAAAAGGTGAAAAAGGCCATGAAAGAAATCAGTGCCAACTTCCCCGAAGGCCTTAGCTACGAGATACCGTTCGACATGACCACCTATATTTCAGAATCAATTCATGAAGTATACAAGACTCTGTTTGAAGCCCTCGTCCTGGTTATCCTCGTGGTGTACCTCTCTTTGCAGAGCTGGCGTGCTACCCTCATCCCGCTGGTGGCCGTCCCCATCTCGCTTATCGGTACATTCGGATTTATGCTTATCTTCGGCTTCTCGCTGAATATGCTTACTCTGCTCGGATTGGTGCTTGCCATAGGTATAGTGGTCGACGACGCCATCGTGGTGGTAGAAAACGTAGAGCGCATCATGGAGGAAGAGAACCTCACGCCGTATCAGGCTACCAAGAAAGCCATGCAAGGATTGGCAGGTGCCATCATCGCCACCTCATTGGTACTGGCGGCCGTGTTTGTGCCCGTCAGTTTCTTGCCCGCCATCACCGGCCAACTTTACCGTCAGTTTACCATCACCATCGTGGTGTCGGTATTGATTTCTACTGTTGTGGCACTTACACTTAGCCCTGTGATGTGCTCTCTCATTCTGAAGAAAGTAGACCCCAACAAGCGCAAGAACGTCGTGTTCCGCCGCATCAATGAATGGCTGGGCGTGGGTACCAATAAATATGTAGCGCTCATCAAGCGCATCTTGCGCAAGCAGCGCCGTGTGCTGTGCGCGTTCGGCGTAGTGCTCATCGCCATCCTGCTGCTGCATCGCATCATCCCTACCAGCTTCCTCCCCACCGAGGACCAGGGCTATTTCCGTGTGGAACTGGAATTGCCCGAAGGAGCTACGCTCGAACGCAGTCGCATCGTGAGTGCCAAGGCTGTAGAGTATCTCATGTCTCTGCCGTCGGTAGACTATGTGCAGAGTGTAGTGGGCAGCAGTCCGCGTGTAGGAACCAGTCAAGCACGTAGCGAACTTACCGTTATCTTGAAACCATGGGAAAAGCGTGGTGAACAGACCATCGATGCCATCATGGCACAGGTCAAGAAAGAGCTTTCGGCTTACCCTGAATGTAAGGTGTACCTCTCCACTCCCCCGGTCATCCCAGGTTTGGGCAGCTCGGGCGGTTTCGAGATGCAGCTTGAAGCCCGTGGCAATACCACCTTCGACCAGTTGGCTGCCGCTACCGATACCCTGATGTACTACGCCCAACAGCGCAAAGAACTCTCGGGGCTGTCGTCGTCGCTTCAAGCAGAGATTCCACAGCTTTACTTCGATGTAGACCGCGACAAAGTGAAGTTTGCCGGCGTACCTTTGGCAGACGTGTTCTCTACCATGAAGGCCTATACCGGCTCTGTGTATGTCAACGACTTCAATATGTTCAACCGCATTTACCGCGTGTATATTCAGGCCGAAGCCAACTACCGTGCTAACAAAGACAATCTCAATCTCTTCTTTGTACGCGGAAACGATAATGCGATGATTCCGCTTACCTCGCTCGGCACTACCAGATACACCACGGGTCCGGGTAGCATCAAACGTTTCAACATGTTTAACAGCACCGTAATCAGAGGCGAAGCCGCCGAAGGTTACAGTTCGGGTCAGGCCATGGAGACGATAGAAGAGATTGCCCGCAAGCACCTTCCCGAGAACATCGGCGTAGAGTGGAGCGGACTCTCGTATCAGGAAAAGCAAGCCGGCGGACAAACCGCAATGGTGCTGGCACTGGTATTCCTCTTCGTGTTTCTGTTTCTGTCGGCCCTCTACGAGAGTTGGACTGTGCCCATCGCCGTACTGCTCTCATTGCCGGTAGCAGCCTTAGGTGCTTATCTCGGCGTATGGGCATGCGGACTCGAGAACGATGTCTACTTCCAGATAGGACTTGTGATGCTGGTCGGCCTGGCTGCCAAGAACGCCATCTTGATAGTAGAGTTTGCCAAAGAACAGGTTGATCGTGGTGTCGACGTGGTAGAAGCCGCCCTTCACGCATCGCAACTACGTTTCCGCCCCATCCTGATGACCTCGCTGGCATTCATATTAGGCATGCTGCCTATGGTGATCGCCAGCGGTCCAGGCTCTGCCAGCCGCCAAGCCATCGGCACCGGTGTCTTCTTCGGAATGATAGTAGCCGTAACCATCGGAATACTCCTGGTACCATTCTTCTTCGTACTTATCTACAAGATGAAGAACAAGGTCAAGGCGGCCCACCTCCGCAAGCAAGCGTAATATGGTTCATTATAAAAAATAACGCAATGAAAAAGATACTATTCTATATGCTCGTTTTGACAGGAAGCCTCAGCATGGCTTCTTGCCAACTGGGCAGACACTATACACGCCCCGAGCTTAATCTGCCCGAGCGTCTCTCCAAGACCCAGCAAAGCGATACGCTTACCATTGCCGACATGCAGTGGTGGGAAATATATACCGACACCACTCTGCAGCAGCTCATCAATAAGACATTGGACCACAACAAGGACCTGCTGATTGCCGCCGCACGCGTAAAGGAGTTGGCTGCCATGAAACGTATCGACTGGGCCAACCTCTTTCCACGCATAGACGCCAAAGGCCTTATAGAGAAGGAAGGCTCTAACTACGGTGGCAACAATTACAAGAACAGTACCGAGCAGCATGCTAAGTTTGTCGCCTCGTGGGAACTTGACTTGTGGGGCAACCTCCGTTGGGCCAAAGACAAGAGCATGGCGCAATTCTTAGGAAGCATCGAAGCACAGCGTGCCTTGAAGATGAGCGTCATCTCGGAAGTGGCTCAAGCGTATTTCGAGCTGGTAGCCCTGGATAACGAACTGAAGATTGTACGTCATACCCTGAAGGCGCGCGAAGAAGGCGTGCGTCTCGCCAAACTCCGTTTTGATGGCGGTCTCACTTCAGAAACCTCGTATCTGCAGGCAAAGGTGGAATACGCCCGTACAGCCACATTGGTGCCCGAGTTAGAGCGTAAGATTTCTGTCAAGGAGAACGACATCGCCTTCTTGGCTGGTGAATATCCGCAGGTGATACACCGCTCCATTCTTCCCGAAGAAGTGAAGTTGCCCGAGTCACTGCCAGTGGGTCTCCCCTCCACTCTGCTGGAACGGCGTCCCGATGTGCGTGAAGCCGAGCAACGCCTGATTGCCAGCAACGCTGCCGTGGGTATGGCATTTACCAACCTCTTTCCACGCATCACCCTCACAGCCAATTACGGTTTGGAGAGCAAGCAAATGTCTGACTTCTTCAAGTCGCCCATTCACTACCTCGGGGCCAACCTGCTGGGTCCGCTTTTCGCTATTGGCAAGAACCGCGCCATGCTGAAAGCGCAGAAAGCAGCCTACGAGCAGGCCTGCTATGGATACGAAAAAGCTGTGCTCAGTGCTTTCAAGGATGCCCGCAACGCCATCGTTGAGTTCAACAAAATCAAGGAAATCTACGAGTCGCGCCGCGAGCTGGAACGCTCTTCAAAGGCGACTATGGAACTGGCGCAGCTGCAGTACATCAACGGTGTCATTGGCTACTTAGATGTGCTCGACGCCCAACGTAGTTACTTCGATGCCCAGATAGGGCTGAGCAATGCCATCCGCGACAAGCAAATCACCATGGTCAAGATGTATAAGGCACTGGGTGGTGGATGGTAGTTTAGGGAAATCATCAAAACTCCAAATATCTTCAAATCCGTTTCAGCAATCAGTCTGAAACGGCTTTGATATTTCATCAGGTATGCCCATCACTATTGCTGTCTGCTAAAGAATTGGCCTTCCTCAGGGTATTTCCCGTCAGACAATGCTGCTGAGCGTACAAAAAATCCCTATCTGCTGCTTGCGGATAGGGATTGTTATGGTTATGAATGACGACAGGAGATTACTCTGCGTCCTCAGCCTTCTTCTTACGGGTAGCGCGCTTCTTGGGCTTTTCCTCCACTTCCTTCTTGATGCCTGCGAGTTCGCTGTCAATCATGATACGACCGCAATATTCGCATACGATAATCTTCTTGTGCATCTTGATATCTATCTGGCGCTGTGGTGGAATCTTGTTGTTGCAACCGCCACAGGCATCACGCTGCTCTACGGTGATACCGAGACCGTTGCGGGCGCTTTTGCGGATGCGCTTGAAACTTGCCAGCAGACGGGGCTCAATCTTAGCCTCGAGCTCGCGGGCTCTGGCCTTGAGTTTCTCCTCGTCGTCGCGAGTTTCTTGCATGATTTCGTCGAGCTCGCCACGCTTTTCAGCCAATGCATCAGTGCGGTCGGCGATGATTTCCTTGGTCTGCTCGAGTTCCTTCTTCTTCTCGTCGATGCGAATGATGGCATCCTTTATCTTCTTGTTACAGAGTTCCACCTCGAGCGACTGGAATTCAATTTCCTTGGTCAGCGTGTCATACTCACGGTTGTTCTTCACGTCGTTGAGCTGCTCCTTGTATCTTTCGATACCTGCCTGTGCCTTGGCTATTTCGCCCTTCTTGGCAGTCACGGCACTCTGGAACTCATTGATGTCGCCTTCGATTTTCTCCACACGGGTCTTGAGACCTTCGAGTTCGTCGGCCAAGTCCTGTACTTCCAGAGGCAACTCACCGCGCAATGCGCGCTTCTCGTCGATAGCCGACAGAGTAACCTGCAGCTGATAGAGCGCCTGCAGCTTCTCTTCTACGGTCAATTCAGTAGGTGATTTTTTTACCATAATCGTATTAAAAATAAATGATGGGATTGGTGTCGATGGCCGAAATTTCGCATTTCACACCCTCACACTGCTCCTCTATGATTGTTTTGAATATTTCTGTCGTAAACTGTTCGCTCTGATAGTGCCCTATAACGGCAATCTGTATCTCCTGCTCGTGGCCGAAATACTGGTGATAGCTCATCTCGCCTGTGACAAAGGCATCGGCACCGCGGGCTATGGCCTCGTCGAGCATGAACGCGCCGGCACCGCCACACAGCGCAACCTTGCGTATAGGCCTGCGCAGCAACTGGTTGGCCATGACACACTCTACGCCGAATGTCTGCTTGAGCATCTGGATGAAATCGTCGGCAGCCATAGGCTCGTCCCACTCTCCCATCACGCCCTCGCCACCTGCCACCATGGCGTCGGCATCTGCCGATACGCCATGAGCCTCGGCCTGGCGGGTCTTGCCGATGAAACCTACGTGGCTGAGCCCCATCTTCTCGGCAATCTTGAAGTTGACTCCGCCCTGTGCGGCATCCATATTGGTGTGCATCGACACGATGACAATGTGATTGACAATAGCCTTAGCCACAACGCGTTGCACCATATCTTCGCCCGCTATACGCCGCAGCCGGCGGAAGATGAGCGGGTGATGCGACACGATGAGGTTGCAGCCCTTGCGGATGGCCTCATCCACGGTCTCTTCGGTCACGTCAAGACACAATAAAGCCCCTGAAATCTCCGCTTCTGTCAATCCTATTTGCAAGCCGGCATTGTCATAGTCTTCCTGCAAAGGCAGAGGCGCGAATCGTTCAAGGGCATTAACCACTTCTATAATTTTCACGCTAAATCGTAATATTTAGAGTACAAAGTTAGTGATTTCTTATGGAATAAAGCGCTTTTCCATAGCGCTTTAACTATTTATAACTATTTTTCCTGCCCTCTGCCACCTTGATGAGCATCAGTCCGATGCCAGTCCACACCAATTCGCGCAGACGCACCAGCAGCGCCACAAAGATGGCGGCATTGGCGGTCATGCCCAGACCTGTGGTCGAGAGCAGGAAGCCTCCCTCGCGTCCACCAAGCTGCAAGGGCATGAAAAAGAGCAGATTGGCAAGCAGCGAGGTAAATGCCAGTATAAGGATGCAGGCTCCATAACTCACCGACGGCGTGAGGACGAGCAGGATGAAGTAGATTTCGAGCGCAGAAAGTATGCGGCAAGCCAGCTCAAGGCTTACCGCCAGTATGAATGACGCCGGGCGCTGGCCGTGGAGAGCCGTTATCTGCATGTCGATGGCATCGAGCTGGGTCTTGTGGGTCTCGACAAACCGCCCTACCCTCGACTTGAGCAGTGGTATGTGACGCAGGAGCGCCATAAGCCTGTTGGCCAGTCCACGGCGATAACCGCTGAGAAAGAACCAGATGCCCAGTCCGCATCCCGCAGTGACCGCCGCCAGCATGATGGCCATGGGCAGATCTACGGGGTAAAGGGCTACAAAGAGCACCACCGACAGCAGCCAGAAGCAGAGATGGCTGAAGATGTGGGTCATGGCGTAGAGGATCACCGACGACGAGGCGCGCTCTGTGCCTATCCTCGGTGCCAGTTCCATGATGCGATAGGGCTCGCCACCCATCAGTCCGCCAGGCGTGGCGTAGTTGAGGGCAAATCCAGACACGGTGAGCTTGTAGAGCCAGGCAAACTTGACATTGCGGCTGTCGCCCTGCTGACTACGGATGATGGTAAGCCAAGAGGCGGTATTAAGCAGATACAGCAACGCCCATAATACCAAAATCACTGGAAACCAGTAGCCTGCCCGCTGCAGTCCGCGCCACACTTCGGCAAAGTCCAACTGTGACACCATCACGGCCAGCACCACCAATCCAAAGACCAGGAAGGCGTTCTTGTATCTGCTCTTCATCTTCTACTTGTCAGCGCCGCTGTTCTCGTGCTTCTTGGGAATGGCAAATCTTACCTTCTCGCTCTCATCGCGCTTCTCGTGATAGAGCTTAGGGAGCGGATTGGCAAGCGGCTCGTCGTACATGGCACGGTTGCGATAGGTATCGATGGCCAGATAGATAGCCTGGCGCAGAGCGATTTCATCGGCCTCGTTCTTGCCTGCGATGTCGAACGACGCATCCTGCAAGGGCTGCACACACACCAGTGGCAAGCCGGAAGCTATCTCTACCCCACCTTCGGGCGTCTGTGCCAGGAATGGCGCCATACCCTGGTCGTGATACATGGCCAGGATGCCGTCGAAGTAGTCGTACATGCTGTTGCTGAAGAAGTGGTTGGCGGTATAGGGTCCAAAGGCATTGACCTTCTGCTCAGCCAGCGCCTCGATGACGGGCTTGATGGTCTCCTTCTCTTCGGTACCGGGCTCGGGATTGAGGGCCAGCACTGCCACACGTGGATTGGAGATGCGATAATCGCGCTTCAGCGTCTGGGCAAAGTTCTTGATAGTCTCTGTCAGCGTCTCGCGGGTTATGGCGTTGGCTATGTCCTTGACAGCCACATTGTCGGTCATGAGTCCGATGCGCATACGGTCGTTGACGAGTATGTTCATCGCCTGGGCATGCTCGGCGAAACACTCGGCTACGTAGTGCATCTGTCCGCGGAAGTCCAACCCGGCGCGCTTCATGCTCTCGGCGCTCACGGGGGCTGTCACCAGCACGTCGAAGAGGTGGTCGTTGTAGTCTACCATCGCCTTGTCGAGCGCCATCAGCGCGGCATGGCCCGCCTCTTCGCTCGGTGTACCCAGCTCGACCTTGATTTCATCGTTGGTCACTGCCACCAGGTTTACCCTGCCGTCCTTGGCTTCACTGGCATGGCTTATCACGGCATAGCCCGTGGGCTCCAGGCCGAGGGCCTTGCGGTGGAAGGCGGCTGCCTTGGGCGACCCATAGATAATGGGGGTGCAGAGCTCGAGCATCTCTGGCTCTGCAAAGGTTCTAAAAATAAGTTCGTATCCGATACCATTGGTATCGCCGTGGGTGATGGCCACACGGATTCGTCTGTTGTCGTTCATATATATAATATTAATATGTGTCTACTCGTGCCTTATCTCTTCTATCTTCTTCGAGGTACTCAGCAGTCCGCAGGCGGCATAGATGTCCTGTCCGCGGCTGGCACGGATGGTGGTAAACACGCCGTGGCCGGTAAGATAGTCTCTGAACGCCTCCATGCGCGAGTCGTCGACTCCCCGCAGGTTGACCTCGGGTATCTGGTGGAAGCGGATAAGGTTGATGCGGCAGTCGAGCCCCTTGAGCAGCGTGATAATCTGCTGGGCATGCTCGATGCTGTCGTTGACTCCGTCGAAGACGATATACTCGAACGAGAGGCGGCGCTGATGGGAGAAGTCGTAGTTGCGCAGCAGCTCAACGACCTCTTCGATGCCCATACCCCGCTCGGCAGGCATCAGCTGGCTGCGCAACTCGTGGGTAGGCGCATGCAGGCTTATCGCCACATGGCAGTCGCTCTCCTCGATGAAGCGCTTCAACTTGTTGCGCACTCCCACCGAAGACACCGTGATGCGCTTGGGGCTCCAGGCATAACCGTAGTCGGCGGTGAGCACCTGGGTGGCTCTCAGCACATTGTCGAGATTGTCCATCGGTTCGCCCTGGCCCATAAACACGATGTTGGTCAGCGTGTCGTGCTCGGGCAGAGAGTATATCTGGTTGAGTATATCGGTGGCAGTAAGGCTTCCCTCGAAGCCCTGCTTGCCCGTCTGGCAAAACAGACAGTTCATCTTGCATCCCACCTGTGACGACACGCAGAGCGTGGCGCGGTCGTGGTCGGGAATATATACCGTCTCCACAAACTTGCCTTCGGCTGTGGGGAAGAGATACTTGACTGTGCCGTCGACCGAGCGCTGCTCGTCGATGGGCGCACGGGCTCCTATCTCGTAGGCCTCGGCCAGCTTCTGTCTGTTGGCCTTGGATATATCTGTCATCTCGTCTATGCTTTTCACCTGACGCTGATAGAGCCACTTGGCCATCTGTCCGCCGGCAAAAGCAGGCATCCCCAATGCTCGAGCCACTTCCTTGAGCTCCAAGAGGGTCATGCCGAGAAGAGGTGTCTTGGTCATTTCCATATCTGTAATTAATTAATGATGCAAAGTTACTACAAACCAAAGAGAAAACAAAGCAAGCGCGCTGTTTTTTATCGTCGCTGGCGCCAACGTGATGACTTTGGGGCTGGCGCCAGAGGCAAGGGTCTCACTATCTCGTACGTTTGCCATAGCTGCAGGACACCGCCCCGCTGCCACGACAAAGGGCGTGCCGCAGACAGATGACTCTCTGTCGCCGGCACGCCCTTGGCGCTATCGGTAGTGACGAATGGTTATTCGCCGTAGATTTCCTTGAGCTTGTTCAGCAGCTCCTTGCCACGCAGGTCGGAAGCCACAATCTTGCCCTGGGGGTCAACGAGCACATTGCTCGGAATAGAGCTTACGCCATAGACCTCGTTGGCAGCACACTTCCAGCCCTTGAGGTCTGACATCTGAGGCCAAGCCATACCCAACTGCTTGACGCCGTCCTTCCAACGGTCGAGCTTGTCGTCGAACGAAACTCCTACGACATTGAAGCCCTTGCTGGCATGGTAGCGATTGTAAGCCTCTACCACGGTAGGCATCTCGCGGCGGCATGGACCACACCATGATGCCCAGAAGTCTACCAGTACATACTGGCCCTGACCAACCCACTGGCTCAGTTTGACAGTCTTGCCGTCCATATCCTGCATGGTGAGGTCGTGGAAGGTAAGACCAGTACGGCGCTTCTCGAGTCCAGCCAGCTTGCTCTTGGCCTGCATCATAGCGGGATGGTTGAAATAAGCGGTGGCGGGGTCGCAGAACTCCTTGAGATGGTCGTAGTCGAACGAGTAGAAATACTCCAAGCCGATGACGGCAGGCAGCACATTGTCGCGGTTGTCGCGATAGAACTTATAGATTACCTCATTGCTCTCATTGTCAAGACGCTTCAACTCGGCCTCCAGCTCCTTCTGGCGCTCGGGAGTAGCCTTGCCAGCCTTCAGTTCTCTATCCATGCTGTACTGCTTGGACATACAGTCATTCATATAAACCCAGAATGCGGCGACACGCTCGTTGAGGGCAGAGCCCTTGTACTCGTTCTTGGTATAGTCGAGTGCGAGCGGAGTGCCATCGTTGATGAAGAACATCAGGTTGCGGTCGTCCTTGGTGAAGACTGCCACAGCGACGATGGCATCCTTGGGCGCCTTGCCGGCGATGGCGAACTTGCCACCTGCGCATACGCTGTCGGTATAAATCGTCTTGCCACGGCCATACTCGCCGACCATTGCCTTGACGGTACCCTGGGGCACTACGCCTGAAACCTTGAACTCTACATCCTGTGCCATAGCTGCTACAGTGCATGCAAAAGCAGCCACGAGGGTCATCATGATTTTTCTCATTGTTGTTTTCCTCCTATTGATTAAAACTAAATAAGGTGCGCCCCTCAGCCTACAGGCGAGAGATACACCTTATTATATAAATACATCTTTACTCGGCGCGGTCATCCACGTTGTCGCCCTCGGTGGGAGCGAGCACGGCCTCGAAATCGGTGATGCCGTTGTTGACGAGGATGTCATACCACTGGATGAGCTTGCGGATATCGCTGTCGTGTACACGCTCCTCGTCGTAAGAGGGCAGCACCTCGGCAAAATAGGCACGAAGCTCCTTGCTTGTGGCCTTCTTGTAATGGATAGAGCAAGGCTTGCTCTGCTCCTTCTCGCCTACATTCTTGAGCACCTGCCACAGAGGGATATCCTCGGCATCGGTGTACATGGCTATATCGGCCAGACTGGTCACGCGGTCGGTGGCAAAAGCCGGCATACGACGGTGAGCGTCGTCAAGGGTTTCTACTATCAAGTTCATTTTACCACGCGAAACCAGCTTGTAGAGACCTGGCTTGCCTGAAATCGAAAGAATTGTTTCCATTGTTTTCTTTATAATCTGTTTATATTATTATTAATCTGACTGATTTGAATGTCTATATCCTGCACACCGTCGTTGACGATAACATAGTGGCTCAACTCGACCATACGCTGCTGGGGCATCTGCCGGCGTATCCACTCGAGTGCTCTGTCGCGGCTCACATGGTCGCGCGCCATGATGCGCTCCACTCTCAGGGGCTCTGGAGCGGTGACGCATATCACATGGTCGAACGCTATGCGCCTGTCAAATCCGCTGTCGAAGAGTATGGCGCTCTCGAGCCAGTCGTAGCCCGAAGCCATGAAGTCCTCAGCCACAGCGGGATGAACCACATCATTGACCGCCTGCTTGTTGGCCTCGCTCTGGAGCAGAAACTCTGTCAGCACATCCTTGCGGAGCTGTCCCTGGCTATAGACACCAGGGCCCACCAGAGAGACAAGTCCTTCGCGGATGGCTTGAGACTCTGCCATGAGCCTCTTGGCGGCGCTGTCGCAGTCGTAGACGGCGATGCCACGGGCTCTGAGCCGCTGGCACACATAGGACTTGCCGGCTCCTATACCTCCTGTGATGGCTATCTTCATTGCTGTTCGATGAGATAGTCAACCTTCTGGCTGACCAGATGGCATCGTGACACATTGTGAGGATAAGCCTTGAGATGGAGCATGCACTTGTCTTGCGGATGGGCCTGCAGCTCGTTGTAGTCGGCCACCACCTTGAACTGGTCGGCCTTGACATTGCGGTACATGCTGGCTCCGATGGAAAATCTCACCCTGACCTTGGAGGGGAATGTGCGCAGCACCTTGCCCTCGGGCATATTGACTGCCGTGATGGGCACCTCTATGGTCTGCTCGGTGAGGATATCGGGATAGAGCACTATCTTGACCGTCGCCGGCACAGTCTTGACTCCCTTGACCTGCTTCAACTCCACCACCCGCTCTACGGTATCATTGAAATTGACGATATTCAGATCGGCGGTGGTGACATACTTGATGCTGTCGAGCATGTCCTTGCGGGCATACACGGTCACCTTTTCGGGCATCACCTTCTTGCCGGCAAGATAGTAAGCCTTCTCGGGCTCAATCTTTCCTACCAGCTTGACCGGAACAAGTTTGGACTCGCCATAATTGAAGAAATACTCGATGCGGTCGGGCTTCACACCAGTGACGCGCGACGAGCCAAACAGCTGGTTGAATGCAGCCTTTATCATGTCGCCCGAGGTGATGACGCCCTTGCCAGCCACCTTGTTGGCCGACGCCTCGAAATTGAAGTTGATGGGTTTCTGCTTGTTGGTCATATAGGCCAAGAGGGAGAATCCCTTGTCCCTTACCGTTACCGTGATAGAGTCTGTGCTCTGCGACGTGACGATTACGTTCTTGGGTATATTGGTAAGGTACACGGGAATCTTGAGTTCTTTCTCATAGCTCTCGTTGAGCGTCATCAGCAGCCAGAATGTGCCGCTGAGCGCGAGAAAGAACAAAAAAATCAAGAACTCCTTGTTGACGAAACCGAACAAGAAGTTCTTGACATGTGCCATATTACGGTTCAGGTTCGTCATTTATGCCTGGCGCATGGGAGAATTGGCATCGGCGAATACATAGCTCTTATCGACTATGATGTTCACGCCGCGGGCAATCTCTACCTCTACCGTATTCTTCTCCAGATTGATATTCTTTACTGTGCCATAAATGCCACCACCAGTTACCACGTGGTCGCCGGCCTGCAGCGAGTTCTGGAAGTTGCGTATTTCTTTCTGCTTCTTCTGCTGTGGGCGAATCATAAACAGCCACATGATTACAAACATGGCTATCAGCATAATAATCATTCCCATACCGCCTCCGGCGCCTTGGCCCTGGGCAGCTAAGATAAGTGTACTCATATTAGTCTATTCTTATATTTTGATTGTTATTACTATTCTTCTATTATTATTTGCCACCGTTGCGATGGGCAGGCTCGATGGGCTTGAGCAGCTTGCCGGTATTGACCAGATGGCGGGCTATGCCGTCGAGCATACCGTTGATGTAGCTGCCGCTCTTGGGTGTACTGTAGAGCTTTGCCAAATCCACAAATTCGTTGATGGTAACGCTGATGGGGATATTGGGGAAAGTCATCATCTCGGCTATGGCTATCTGCATGATGACCACATCCATGTACGCCAGACGCGAGAAATCCCAGTTGTGACTGGCCTCACTCATATAGCGCTGATAAGTATCGGCATTGAGGATGGTTGCGCGGAACAGCTTGCGTGCAAACTCGCGATCTTCCTCGTCCTTGTATTCGGGCAGGAGTTCCTGGTTGCCCTTGTTGGCAGGGTCGAAGCGCTTGATGGTCTTCAGCACGAAGGTATCTACTATCTCTTTGTCGTCATTCCAATAGAGACTCTTCTCTTCCAGAATGGCATCGAGCTCGGCATTGTCCTGAATGAGCATCTTATAGAGCTTGCGCCACACTTCACGGTCAGCCTCATAAGAATCGTCATCGCTGTCCATATATTCCTTATATACTTCACTCTGCTCTATCTGATTACACTTGCCGCGGATAAACTCCTTGTCGTTTTCCCAGGTGAGCTTCTTGTCTTCCAGGAAAGCGTTGAGCATCTTGTTCTCCTCGAGCTGGATGGCGAACTTGTTAAAAGCAAATTTGTTGGATGGTTTGTCTGTGCCTTCACGCTCCGCACGAGCTGTGAGAATATCAAATCGACGTCTTTCCTCTCTTGAAATCTCGACGATTAACAGCAACAGATAGTTGTAAAGGTCATAAGCCTTGGAGAGGCTAAACAACAACTCCTTTTCAGCATTCTCCATGTTCTTGTTGCCGTTTTGGTAGTAGGCGTAGGTTAACTGAACTACCTTAGTTCTAATCAATTCTCTGTTTATCATTCTCTAATAATAATTGGTGTTTCTTTTATTTTCGCTACAAAAATAGTCAAAAAACAAATTCTATGCAATAAAAACGCTGAAAATAAATGTTTTTTTAGAAATTCTTTGCATAATCCGAGGAAAAAGGCTACCTTTGCAGCGCTTTTCGCATCTCAGTGTGATGGCGAATTAATTAATAATTTAGAGTAACACATTATGAAAGAGATTAATGTAACAGGTCAGAAGCGTACAGACCTTGGCAAGAAAGCTT
>ENA-OPJP01000160-OPJP01000160.1-human-gut-metagenome-genome-assembly--contig:-NODE-160-length-19526-cov-8.879000_pt1 | contig 19526 bp, 15 predicted proteins | sample MGYA00241417_ERZ501664 | MGnify/ENA primary metagenome ERZ501664 (study PRJEB25962, sample SAMEA2042200) | human gut metagenome | biome: human gut; feature: human-associated habitat; material: faeces...
TTAAAGCTTTTGCCCTTACAGGGCGACAGGTTACCGCCCCAAACAACCCAGGGCGATGCCCTGGGCTAAGAGTTTCTGCCCTTTCAGGGTGTGTGGGGCTTACTTGCGAAACTTGAATATATAAAACTTAAATTGGAATGAAGGTAATAAAGTATCCTGCAAAGGAAGAATGGAAGGAACTCGTTAAGCGTCCGCACCTCGATGTATCGCAGCTCAATGCGACTGTTGAGGGAGTTTTGGAAGACGTAAGAAATCATGGCGATGAAGCCGTGAAGCGCTATGAAGAGAAATTCGACCATGCCCATCTCGACAGTTTGTCTGTATCCGAGGCTGAGATGGACGAAGCAGAACACATGGTGTCGGCTGAGCTTAAACATGCACTGGAGCTCGCCCATCATAACATTGCCCGATTCCATGAAAGTCAGAAGTTTGAAGGAAGCAAGGTGGAAACCTGCCCTGGTGTGGAGTGCTGGCAGAAAAGTGTCGCCATACAGAAGGTGGGTCTCTATATACCTGGAGGTACAGCTCCACTTTTCTCTACCGTACTGATGCTTGCCACACCAGCCAAAATAGCCGGTTGCGAGGAGATAGTCCTCTGTACCCCTCCTAACGCAGAAGGTAAAGTAAACCCAGCCATCCTCATGGCTGCCAAGATAGCCGGAGTCAGCAAGATTTTCAAGGCAGGTGGTGTTCAGGCTATCGGTGCCATGGCTTATGGTACAGAGAGTGTGCCAAAGGTGTATAAAATCTTTGGTCCTGGCAACCAGTTTGTGATGGCAGCCAAGCAGCATGTCTCACTACACGATGTGGCGATAGACATGCCAGCAGGTCCATCAGAGGTTTGTGTCATTGCCGATGAAAGCAGCAACCCAGTCTTTGTCGCTGCCGACCTGTTGTCGCAGGCGGAACATGGTTTCGACTCTCAGGTGTTCTTCATTACCACCTCCGAAGAGATGATTTCTAAGGTGGTAAAAGAGGTTGAACAACAGTTGGAGCGTTTGCCACGTAAGGAGATGGCACACACATCGTTAGACAACTCGAAGTTCATCCTCGTCAAAGACAAGCAGGAGGCCATTGACCTGAGCAATGCCTATGCACCCGAGCATCTCATCATAGCCACAAGCGACTACGAGCAGTTGGCAGAGAAGGTGGTGAATGCAGGAAGTGTATTCTTAGGCAACTATGCCTGTGAGAGTGCCGGCGATTATGCCAGCGGTACCAATCACACCTTGCCGACTCATGGCTATGCCTTGGCATATAATGGTGTAAATCTCGACAGCTACAATCGCAAAATCACATTCCAGCATCTCAGCAAGGAAGGCATCCGAAGCATCGGCAAGGCTGTAGTCACAATGGCAGAGAATGAACAGCTCGAAGCCCACGCCAACGCCATGCGACTGAGAGTGGAAAGCCTTGGTGAAAGGTAAAAAGGTAAAAAAGTAAAAAGGTAAAAAAGTAAAAAGGTAAAGAAGCGTTTCATATGCTTTTTTACCTTCAAATTTCTGACAAAATCATAATGAAAGAACTGAAACAACTTTGCCGAGAGAACATATGGAACTTGGCACCCTATAGTTGCGCCCGCAATGAGTTTAGTGGTCGCACAGCCCGCGTCTTCCTCGACGCTAATGAGAATCCATACAACGACCCATACAACCGCTATCCAGACCCCTTGCAACTCGAATTGAAAAAACAGCTCAGTAAGGTGAAGGGCGTGTCAGAAGACAAGATCTTCTTGGGCAATGGTTCAGATGAGGCCATCGATTTGGTTTACAGAGTGTTCTGTCGACCAGGCAAGGACAATGTAGTGGCCATAGCTCCCACTTATGGTATGTATGAAGTATGTGCCGACATCAATGACGTGGAATACCGCCCAGTATTGCTCAACGAGCAGTTCCAGACCACAGCCGACCATCTCTTGGCTGCCTGCGACGAGAATACCAAGGTTATCTGGTTCTGCAGTCCTAACAATCCAACCGGCAATCTCATCTCACCCGACACCATTGATGGTGTATTGTCACGCTTCGACGGCATCGTAGTAGTCGACGAAGCCTATGGCGACTTTGCCAAGACCCGCCCCTACCGCCTGCAGTTGGCAAAATATCCCAACCTCATCGTGCTCAACACTATGAGTAAGGCATGGGGATGTGCAGCCATCCGTCTGGGCATGGCATTTGCCAGCAAGCAGATAGTAGATATATTCAATAAGGTGAAATACCCTTACAACATCAACCTCCTCACCCAGCAGCAGGCACTCGAAGTTCTGAAAGATCCCTATCAGGTAGACGACTGGGTGAAGACCATTCTGCAGGAACGTGGCAAAGTGATGGCAGCCTTCACCGACCTGCCTATCTGCGAGAAGGTGTACCCCACAGAGGCCAACTTCTTCCTTGCAAAGATGGCAGATGCTACAGCCATCTATAACTATTTGGTCAATCAGGGCATCATTGTGCGCAATCGCAACAATGTGCAACTTTGTGGCAACTGCCTGCGTATCACAGTCGGCAAAAAGAGCGAAAATATCGACCTTTTGGCTGCACTCCGCCAGTATTAATCAAAAAAAAACATGCTCCACTACAACAAAACGAAGATATTTGAGTTATTATATAATAGGAATAGAATATAAACAGCATAATTATTTCAAAATAGCATACGATAAACAATGAAGAAATATATCATATTTGCGCTCATGCTCTTGTCTGCAGGTTCAGTAATGGCCCAGTCAGGCATGACGGATGATCAGGTGATGAGTTTTGTAGCCAATGAGCATAGTGCAGGCACCTCTAATTCGCAGATTGTCACCAAGCTGATGCTGCGTGGTGTCGACATTTCTCAGATTCGCCGAGTTCGTGAGAAGTATGAGAAGATGCAGAAACAAGGTTCTTTGGCCAGTGCTACCGACCGCACAGGAAATACAAGTCGTCTGCGCAGCAATAATGGCAAGACACGTTCCGACTATGGAAAACAGTCCGACAAAGAAGCTGCCAACTACTCCAACTATCGTGTGCAAGCCCAACGCGACTATTCTTACAGACACACTTACGACAGCAATGACGAGGAATATGGCGACATGCAAAACGAGTTGAATGGCATTGTGCCCGATTCCACACAGATGCTCAAACAGTTGTTGGCTCAGCAGGCTAAAGATAAACATCGCGTTTTCGGCCGTGACATCTTCAATAACAAGGAGTTAAGCTTTGAGCCTAACATGAACATCGCTACCCCACAGAACTATCGTCTGGGGCCAGGCGATGCAGTTATCATTGATATTTACGGAGCATCTCAGCGCACCATTCAGAGCACAGTTTCTCCCGATGGCGAAGTAACCATCGAGGGTTATGGCCCTGTCAATGTCAGTGGACTGACTGTAGCACAAGCCAATGCCCGCTTACGCAACACACTCGGAAGCCGTTATCGCAGCAGCCGTGTGAAACTGACAGTAGGCCAGACCAAGACCATCATGGTCAATGTGATGGGCGAAGTAAAGGCACCGGGAACCTATACCCTATCAGCCTTTGCCACCGTGTTCCATGCCCTGTATATGGCAGGAGGCACCAACGACCTCGGAACCCTGCGCAACATCAAGGTTTATCGTCACAACCGACTTGTTACAGTAGTAGATATCTACGACTATATTCTCAACGGCAAACTGACAGGCAACGTACGCTTGGCTGATAATGATGTCATCGTGGTGGGTCCTTACGACTGCTTGGTTAACATCAGCGGAAAGGTAAAGCGCCCTATGTTCTACGAGATGAAGAAGAACGAGAGCCTGAACTCCGTACTCAAGTATGCCGGTGGTTTTACAGGAGATGCCTATACCAAGGCCGTTCGCGTGAATCGTAAGACAGGCAGAGAGTATTCGGTATTCAACGTAGAAGAATTCGATTACGCCAACTTCCGTATAGCTGATGGCGACTCTGTTAGCGTAGACTCTATCCTGCCACGTTATGCCAATACCGTAGAAATCAAGGGAGCTGTGTTCCGTCCTGGCATGTACAACTTGGGCGAACAGATCAACAGCGTTCGCACTCTCGTAGAACATGCAGAGGGACTCACCGAGGAAGCATTTACAGCCCGTGCCGTAATGCATCGCATGAAGACCGACCGCTCTTTGGAGGTAATCAGCGTCGATATTGCAGGCATCATGAGTGGTAAGGTGGCCGACATCCCATTGAAGGAGAATGATGTACTCTTCATCCCTACCCGTCAAGACAAGATGATAGAACGCACCATCACCATCCGTGGCGAAGTAAACTATCCTGGCACATACAAGTATGCCGACAATGAGACCATCGAGGACTTCGTTCTTCAGGCAGGCGGACTCACCGACAAGGCATCTGTAGTGAAAGTCAACGTAAGCCGTCGAGTCAACAATCCGAAGGCATTGCGTCCTGACAGCATCATTGCCAAGAGTTTCGAACTCACCTTGAAGGACGGTTTCGTTATCGACGGCACACCAGGCTTTACCCTGATGCCATTCGATGAAGTCTTTGTCCGCAAAAATCCAAGTTATACAGAACAGCAAAATGTAAGTATCGAAGGAGAGGTTGTGTTCCAAGGTGCCTACACCATGACCAAGCGTCCTTCACGTCTGAGCGACTTATATCACATGGCAGGCGGTGCTACCGACCATGCCTACATCAAGGGAGCCCGTCTTCTTCGCCGCACCAATCAGACAGAACGCGACCTGATGTACGCTATCTATAAAAAGGAACGCGAAAACCAGCAGAAGAACCTCCTTCAGTTGGCAACCAGCAGCAACAACGGCTCCGCCATACAGCAGTCAGCCGAAAGTGCCAAGAATGCAGAACTTGAGAAGTTCAATATTCCAAACGAATACCCAGTAGGAATCGACTTGGCAGAAGCACTCAAGAATCCTGGCTCTGACGAAGACTTGGTATTACGTGAGGGCGACCGCCTCATCGTACCACAGTACGACGGAACCGTTAAGATTAATGGAGCTGTTATGTTCGCCAACACCGTGGCATACGTCAAGGGCAAGCGAGCAAGCTATTACATAGACGAGGCCGGTGGTTTCGCATCTGATGCAGTGAAGAGCAAGGCATACGTCATCTATATGAATGGCAAGGTGGCAAAGGTAAGTCATGGCGCCCGCATCCAGCCTGGTTGCGAAATCATTGTACCATCCAAGCTGAAGCGTAAGATGAGTGTTGCCGAAACCATGAGCCTTGGTTCCAGCATGTCGAGCATCGCCGCCATGATAGCTACCATCGCCAATATGACGAAGTAAGAGCATGACGAGGAGGAAACTAATATGAAATATCCTATAGGAATACAAAATTTCGAAGACTTACGACGTAACGGTTACGCCTACGTTGACAAGACACAGTTTGTATATAAGCTCGCAGATGAGGGCAAATATTACTTTCTGAGTCGTCCACGCCGATTCGGCAAGAGTCTCTTCTTGTCCACCCTGGAAGCATATTTCCAAGGCAAGAAGGAACTCTTCGAAGGCCTTGCCATCTATGACTTAGAGACAGAATGGAAACAATACCCCATATTCCATATAGACCTGAACACAGCCAACTTCAGGGAAGAAGGCAGTTTGTATACCGTGCTCAACGTCTATCTCTCAGCATGGGAGGACAAATATGGAACTCGTGAATCAGAAGTTACACTCCCCCTTCGCTTCAAGGGAGTGATAGCAAGGGCAGCAGAGAAAGAAGGCAGGAATGTAGTTATCCTTGTCGACGAATATGACAAGCCTATTCTTCAGACACAGCAAAACGAGAAACTTCAAGAGGACCATCGTAATCAGCTGAAAGCATTCTACTCGGTACTGAAAACGCAAGACCGCTACATCAAGTTCGCATTCCTCACAGGAGTAACCAAGTTCGGCAAGATCAGCGTGTTCAGCGACCTCAACAACCTGATGGATCTATCGATGGATCACCGCTATATCAGCATCTGCGGAATAACCGAGAAAGAGTTGCTTGATAATTTCAAGGAAGGAATCAACGAACTTGCAGAGACCTACGGTGACACAGAAGAAGCAACGATAACAAAGTTAAAGGAAAGATACGACGGATATCATTTCGAGGAACATACAATAGGCATCTACAACCCCTTTAGCGTTCTGAACACTCTGTCAAAACTTCGCTATAAAGACTACTGGTTTGAGACAGGCACCCCCACGTTCCTTGTCGACCTGCTGAAAATGCACAACTATCACTTGGCAGACATGACAAAGGAAAGAGTCTCAAGCGATGTCATCAATAGTGTGGACACTCTGTCAACCAATCCGATACCAGTGATATACCAGAGTGGCTATCTCACTATCAAAGGCTATGACGAAATGTTTAAGACCTATCTTCTTGGCTTCCCAAACAAGGAAGTGGAAGAAGGTTTCCTTAATTTCATTCTGCCTCTATACACATCGGCAGGCTCAGAATCACCTTTCATGGTCAATGAATTTGTCAAGGATTATAAAAACAAAATGTCATATAATCACAATACACGATAGAAGAGAACATGAATTATATTATAAACTATAAAATGTTATTCAAAGACTAAGTTTAAATTATTATAGAGATAATTCAGAAAGTTCCTTTGGTCTCTTTTTATAGATTTGTTAGTATTCAAACTGACAATGCTGTAACAAATGTAACAACAAACAAAGGAACTTATTAATTAAAATATAAAAAATCCACAACAATCAGTTTTGGCAAAATCAAATTCCATATTAGTTAATACTATATCAAAAGGAGCGCTTAATATTTTTAATATTATCGTACCGATTTTGATTTATCCATACATCTACAGAATTCTATCATCCAATACTGTAGGTAAAATAGATTACGCATCTACTATATTCACTTATTTTAGCTTAGTAGGTTTACTTGGTATATACAATTATGGATTAAGAGAAATTGCACGTAAAAGAGATTCTCTATTAGAAGTAAATAAAATATTCAAAAACTTATTTGTCTTAGGATTAATAAGTAATGCCATAGTATTTGTAATATATGCCATTTTTGTATACTATGCGATATCCGATCCTATTTTAAAAAAAATAATGTATGTCCAAGGATTAGGAATCATTGGACAAATGATATATATAGAATGGGTAAACGAAGCAAACGAAGACTATACGTTTATAACTATTAAAACAATGCTAATAAGAATAGTTAGCATTTGTTGTATTTTCATATTTGTAAAGCAAGATACAGACTTTTATATTTACGTATCAATTACTACTGCCACTTTAATTATAAATAACATAATCAGTTTTGTACACATAAGAAAATATGTAAATTTATCTATTTGCCAACTTTTTAATGGAATAGAATTAAAGCCCTTGATAATTCCATTAACGACAATTTTAATACTAAACAATACTAATTTACTATATACTGTTGCTGATAAAACAATATTGGGAATGTATAAACCAGCCGAAGAAGTGGCATATTATGGAATAGGGCAAAAAGTTTCTGAAATGGTACGAATACTCTTTTTATCATTGGTCTATGTTATGATTCCAAGATTGTCGTACTATTTAGATAACAATTTTAATGCATACAAAAAAGGCATAAAAAAAATAATGAAAATTAATATCATTATTATTGCTCCTGTGGCATTTGGTTTACTTGCTTTATCCAAAGATATCGTTTTACTTTTCGCAGGTAAGCAATACATAGAAGCAATACCATCCATGCAGATTTTTTCACTCCGCGTTCTAATCCTTTCAACTGAAGCTATAGTTTATAATCAAATAATTTTTCTGTTTAGAAAGGAAGGTTTTCTAATGAAAGCTAATGCTATATGCGGCGTATTAAATGTAATTTTAGATCTGTCTATTATTAATTTTTTAGATTCAACAAGTGCAATATTTACAACTATATTATGTGAAATAACATTTCAATGTTTATGCTATATTTACATATCAAAGAATATTAAAATAGAAATGGGATTATTTAATTTATCCAATTTAAAATATATTCTTTTAGCAATGCTATTTATTCCATTAGTTACTGGCATAAAATATATAAATTTGTCATCAATAATATCAACAACAACTTGCATTGCTGCGTGTTTTATATTTTACATAGGCGTTTTGTTATTGATAAAAGATCAAACAACAATAAACATAGTTCATACCATTTTAAATAAATTTAAACATCATGAAAGTTAGTTACAAAGAAATTAAATCTGTATCAATTATGGGACCTTTGAGATCAAGACAGATTTCAGAGCTGATTTGTATGAATTTATCACCTTTTTTCTCAAAATTATTTATCCAATTAAATCTAAGACCAAACACAATCACGCTTTTTATGATTGTATTTGGTTTATTAGGTGCTTGTTGCTATGCTATCCCAAATCTTGTATTTAAGATTTGTGGCATATTATTACTTTTCTTCTGGTTTATTATGGATTGTTCTGATGGTGAAGTCGCAAGATTTACAAAGCAATTTTCGAAATATGGTAAAGAAATGGATTATATGGCACACTTATTAGACCATCCATTAGTCAACTTAGCAATGTGGGCAACATATATTCAAATCAGTAAATACAATATATATATAATTTCGACGTTATTTATTATATTAATATCAGTAGAATTATTAACAAGAAACCTCATTGTAATGATTACATATAATAAAAAGGAACAACCTATTCAAGAAAAAAATAGTTACCATCCATCTTGGGCTAAATGGTTTTTTCTTCAAATGGTCTATTTTCCTAATATAATATTGTTTTTACCAATAATAATATTGGGAGATTATATAGGACTATACAATTCCTTTTACTTTTTGATTTTTGTTGTTACATTAAATTGTATCAATTGCATCAATCTATATTTAAAACAATTAAAATTATATTATTTCTCAAAATAAACAATTATGGAATTAAGTTACATTCTAAATATAATAAAAGTCCACAGGAAAAACTATGTTTACCTGACTTGTTCTGCCATTATTATTAGTCTTATTGTAGGGTTTAGTATCCCAAAACAATATACATCAAAAGTTATGCTTGCCCCAGAAATCAATAGTGAAGCGTCTAAACTGGGAGGCTTAAGCGGTCTTGCGTCAAATTTTGGTATTAACATGCAAGGTAATATTTTAGATGCTATAGCACCCCAATTTTACCCTAATGTCATAAATTCTACATCATTTATGGTTAGTTTATTTAACATAAAACTAACCACAAATGACGGTAAACTTTCTACTACACTATATGATTATTTACAAAATCATCAAAAGGCACCATGGTGGTCTAAAATAAATCCTTTGGGATTATTATTTAATAATAAAGAAAAACAATCACAAACAAATAACAAAATAAATGCTTTTAGATTAACTAAACAGCAAATGGAAATAGTAGATAAACTAAAAAATATTATTTCTTGTAGTGTTGATAAAGAAACAAATATTATAACTATTAAAGCAACAGTACAAGACCCTCTTATTTCAGCTGTTTTAGTAGACTCTGTAAGTAATAAACTTCAAGCCTTTATTACCGATTATAGGACATCAAAAGCAAGAAAAGACTTAGAGTACACTCAAAAACTTTTCGAAGAGGCAAGACTACAATATATCAAAAGTCAAAAAAAATACGCTTCTTATGCAGATGCTAATGAAGGCATTATTTTACAGTCATATCAGTCTCAAAAAGACGAAATGGAAAATGATATGCAATTAAGATATAATATCTACACTCAATTAGTGCAACAATTACAATTAGCAAAAGCAAAAGTAATGGAACGGACCCCCATCTATGCTGTTGTAGAACCATCTACTGTACCTATAAGACAGTCTGCTCCACATAAAATTTTATTAGTTATTCTATACACATTGGTTTTCAACTTTATATATACAGCAATCCTTTTGCTCAAAACATTCAATAATAAATAACATGAAAGTACCTGTATTTTTTCGCAACATAAAACATAAGATAGGTAGCCTTTTATTCTGGCTACTCATCTTTGTCATTATGTTTGATCCAACAGGTACCATTCTTCATAAAAAGGATGTTATTTTCGTTTTAGTTGTAGCATTCAATATGGTTTGTTACAAACCTGATTGGAGCAAAATTCCATTGCTGCTTTTGTTGATATGCGCAATAACCATACCATATATAATAGCTATGATGAGAATGACCATATTAGATGAAAATGAAGTTTTAGCAGTTTATAAATCAATTTCACCTGCCATCTTATTACTATGGACCAGAAAATATAATTTGCTTCTTTTGGCAAGAGGACCTGTCGTTTTATGTTGTATTATTATGACTTTGTTCTTCTTGTTAATATTGGCATTTCCAGAAATAGAAGGACCTATTTACCTATGGGATAAAAGTTTAGACTTTCCTGTTCTCATGGCCCGAAGAGCATTTTTAGGCGTAACGATGTTTGTTATGTATTTAAAATCATACGTAGCGTTTATCTTTGTTATTGCATATTATATTTATGCAGCTTATACAGGGGAAAATAGAACATTTTTCACGTTTGTATATCTGTTTTTTATCTGCTTTGCCTTTTTTGTAAGTGGCACTCGAAGCACTATGCTAACTCCAATCTTTTTGTTTATTATGATTGGATATTTTACGAGTTCACAAACAAAATATGCAAAATATTTCTTATACCCAATATTAATAATATCGGGAATAATATTTTTTGCTTTACTTATAATATTAATATCAGATACAGGTGAAGCTTCCAATGCTGTAAAATATGGTCATATACCTTCATATATTCAACTATTTGGAGAACATCCTGAATATATTTTAATTGGTCAAGGTCCAGGTGCAATGATGTACAGCGAGGGATTTAACAAAATTGTATATAAAACAGAATGGACATATCTTGAATTAATTAGAAACTATGGAGTTTTCTCAATCATTATAGTAGGAATCTTCGCTAAACCACTTTTAAAAATATGGAAACATAGAGATAATATATTCAATAAATGTATGTTTTGGACATATCTATCATATTTATTAATAGCTGGTACAAATCCTCTATTACTCTCTTCAACAGGTATGATTACTTTATTGATTGCATACTCTTTTGAAGAAAGAATTGAAGAAAAAACTTTATAAACTAATGAAAATTTGAATATGAACAATAAAATAACTATATTAATGTCTACATATAATGGAGAAAAGTATTTGAAAACTCAAATAGACTCCATATTAAATTCAAAAGATGTCAATCCAAAACTTATAGTTAGGGATGATGGTTCAACAGATAACACTATCTCCATATTGCAGCAATATCAAAGTGCTAATCAATTAACTTTATATAAAGGTAACAATTTAAAATCTGCCCGAAGTTTCATGACTCTTTTACAGAATGCTCCAGATAGTGATTATTATGCGTTTTCTGACCAAGATGATTATTGGTTAGAAGACAAGCTATCTATTGCAATAGAATCAATTTCTCAATTCAATGAATCTCCTGCACTATATTTCTGTCAAACACAACTTGTTGATAAGGATTTAAAAAAAATAAAAAGCACAAACATTAAACCTTATCTTACTTTTGGTGAAGCATTAATATATCAATTTATAGGTGGTTGTACCATGGTTTTTAATAAAAAACTAAAAGAAATTGTTGATAAATACAATCCTACATTTTTACAAATGCATGATATATGGATATATGGAATAGCACAAGCTATAGGTGCAAAGATTATATTCGACAAGAATCCACATATCTATTATAGACAACACGAAAATAATGTCATCGGCCAAGGATATAATATCGTTGAGAAATGGAAAAGAAGATATAAAAGAATATCTCATAATAAACATGAGAGATTAAAACTTGCTCTTGAGTTACATAAAGGTTTTTACAACATTATGCCTAAAGAGAATCAAGACATTTTAAACTTAGCTATTATGTCAGGAAAAGGTAACTTTATAAGAAGATTTATAGCTGCAAGAGACTCAAGATTAAAATGTGCACCAAAGTCTACATATATACTATATAGATTATCATCATTATTTAAAACATATTAAATATAATTCTTTACAACATATGGCTTTTAAACCTCAAATATCAATCATAACAGTCTGCTTCAATAGCGAAAAATTTATTGAAGAAACTATTAACAGCGTATTGTCCCAAGATTATGAGAATCTTCAATATATCATAATTGATGGTGGCTCTAATGACAAAACTATGGATATAGTACAAAAATATAAAAGTCAAATATCTACTATAGTTTCAGAGCCAGACAAGGGTATTAGTGATGCTTTCAATAAAGGAATTAGATACGCAGAAGGTGATTTAATAGGAATAGTAAACTCTGATGATATTTTATTACCAAATGCATTAAAAAAACTTGCAGAACACTATGAACAAGGGAAATATGATATCTATAGAGGAAATCTAATCATTTGGAATTCCGAATCAGGAAATAAATACAAAGAGATACCATCTATGTCATTTTCTAATACACCTGTTTTTATAAGTGTGGCACATGAAAGTTCATTTGTAACTTCAGAAGCATATAAGAAATATGGTTTATATGATATAAATTTACATTACACGATGGATTTGGACTTTTTTATTAGAGCTTATAAAAAAGGAGCTATTTTTAAACAAATTAATGAAGATTTTACCATGTTTAGAATAGGTGGAGCGACAAGTACATCTATGTGGAAAAAACAAAAGGATTATATAAAAATGTCCAAAAATAATAATGCAAGCTCGCTTCATGCATATAGTTACTATACAGTACTTTTGCTAATCGACATATGCAAACGCATACTTGATATGGTAAATCCTGATCTTAAAAGAAAAATTAGACTTTGTAAAAATAAAAAATAATGGATCATGAAAATAATGTTAATTATAACAAAATCTGAGCTCGGAGGTGCACAAAGTGTTGTAATAAACATAGCCAATGAACTTTGCAAAAAACATCAGATTATAGTTGTTGCAGGAGAAGGCGATGGGAAAATGTGGGAGTTGATAGACCAAAATGTGGAAAAAATTAATTGCCATTATCTCAAGAGAAACCTATCTCCACTAAATGATTTCAGAACCTACTTGTTCTTTAAAAAACTTCAAAAAATACACAAGCCAGATGTTATACATCTTCATTCATCTAAAGCTGGAATGCTTGGAAGACTTGCGTTCAATAAGAATAAAATAGTTTATACTGTACATGGATTTGATTCTATTCGAATAGCTTATAAAAAGTTACTTCCTATAGAAAAAATCATGCAATTTTTTTGTAATACAATAGTTGGGGTTAGTAAATATGATGTTGAAAATTTACTCAAATGCAACATATCTCACAACGTCAAATTAGTCTACAATGGAATAAAAGAGCAATACACCACTGAGGAACACCTGACCTATATTAGAGAACAATACCCCAATATCGTTCTTTGCATTGCAAGAAATGATCCACAAAAAAGAATTGATTTATTCATTGAAACAGCAAAATTATTACCACAATTCGCTTTTGTGTGGATAGGAAATCAAACAAAAGTAAATTGTTCAATTAGTAATACTTATTTTTTAGGAAATATAGTAAATGCAAGAAGATATTGTAAGGATGCAGATATTTTTATGCTTCCGTCCAACTATGAAGGATTACCAATGGTTATTATCGAGGCAATGAGTCATAGTAAGCCTATAGTGGCATCTCATGTCGGCGGAAATCCTGAAATTGTTATAAACAACTATAATGGCTATACAGTAGAAAACAACGCTCACTTGTTTGCAGAGAAGATTAATTATATCATCAAAAACAAAAAAATATTAGAATCTTTTTCACGCAATTCGTATCAATTGTATAAAGAAAAATTTTCTGTTGACATTATGGTAAACAATTATTTCACTATATATAACAATATTTATAAAAACTAAATATGCAAGCAATTATATTAGCAGCCGGAATGGGCAAAAGACTTGGTGAATACACCAAGGATAATACAAAATGTATGCTACCTGTCAATGGAGAAAGACTCATTGACAGAACCCTGACTATTCTTTGCCACCTTCACATCAAGAAGGTATACATCGTCATAGGATATAAAGGAGAAAATCTTAGAAACTATATTGGTAAAAAATATTCAAATTTAGATATTGAATATATTGAAAACCCAATATACGACAAGACGAACAATATTTATTCTTTATCTTTAGCTCAAGAAAAAATGATAGAAGATGATACCATTCTCTTTGAATCTGACTTGATATATGATGAAGAAATTGTTAAGAAATTAAAAGAAAACCCCAATCCTAATTTAGCACTTGTTGCGAAATGGGAATACTGGATGGATGGTACTGTAGTCAGAATAGACGAAGAGTATAATATATTAGATTTTGTATCTAAAGATATGTTTGATTACAATCGTACAGATGAGTATTATAAGACTATAAACATTTATAAATTTAGCAAGGAGTTTGCTAAGAATAAATATATACCATTTCTTCGAGCCTATTGCAAGGCTTGGGGTAATAATGAATACTACGAGGAAGTTCTAAAAGTACTCACTTTCCTTAATCGTACAGAACTGAAAGCACTTCCAATAGATAACGAAAAATGGTATGAAATAGACGATGTGCAAGATTTGGACATCGCAGAGACCATATTTGCTGATGATAAGGAGATTCTCCAAAAATACCACAAACGTTTTGGTGGTTTTTGGAGATTCCCCAAATTATTGGATTTCTGTTATCTTGTAAATCCTTTCTTCCCAACACAACATATGAAAGAAGAAATGAAGGCAATTTTCAACACATTGCTAACTGAATATCCATCCGGCATGCAGGTAAATTCACTTCTTGCAGGAAAATACTTTGATGTAAAACAAGATTATATAGTAGTAGGAAATGGAGCTGCAGAAATAATTAAATGCATCATGGAAGGAACAGAAGGTAAAATTGGAATTATCTATCCTACATTTGAAGAATATCCCAATCGTATAAACAAAAATAGGATTGTTCCATATTTATCAAAGAAAAGAGATTATCTTTATAATTCTGAAGATCTAATGCAGTTCTATAAGGACAAAGAAATAGATTATCTTTTAATCATCAATCCAGACAATCCGTCAGGTAATTTCATCCCAAAAGATAATATTATTTCTCTTGCACAATGGAGCAATAATTTGGGAATAAAATTAATTATTGATGAGTCTTTTGTTGATTTCAGTATGGATTTTCTATATAATAGCCTCTTACACAATGACATTCTTGAGTCTTACCCCAATATATCAGTCATCAAAAGCATTTCTAAATCATATGGTGTTCCTGGATTACGTTTAGGTGTAATAGCCTCATCTGATAAAGACTTAATAACATATATAAAAAATAAAGTTTCAATTTGGAATATCAACTCTTTTGGAGAGTACTATATGCAAATTTTTGGAAAATACAAGCAGGATTATTTAAAAGCATGTCATTTATTTATTAATGAACGAATACGCTTTCAAGAAGAAATGTCTAAAATAAACTTCATCCGCGTAGTTCCGTCACAAGCAAACTATTTCTTGATAGAAATCATCGATCGTTTCACCCCTGAAGAGTTGGCACTTATTTTATTGAAAAAATATAATATACTAATCAAAACTTGTAATAAAAAACAAGGATTAGAAAATAAAAACTATATAAGAATTGCGGTAAAAAGCGAAAAAGAAAATAATTTACTTTTATATGCTTTAAGAGAACTAATGTTCATAAATGCCTCCGCGCCTCTCACATAGTAGTTCTGTAGCACGTTTGAGACTGTTTCTTCCCTGTCAACTTGGTCAAGGTTCTTCTCCAACACGTTGCGGATGGTCGTGTGGGTGATGGATGAACAACCAGCCAGACGCTTGCAGGCCTTCTTCAGACGCTCCTTGCCATACTTGCGCTTGAGAGACAGGACTCCTTGGCGGACTTGTACGACTGCTCGACATGCTTCGTGCGATTGAGGATGGATTGGACTGCGGTAGTTGTGCTGCTGCCAACCAATGCCGCCTCCTCCAGGAAATAGGCGGCGTTATATCCCTGTCCGTGCTTGTAGGCAAGATGTTTGTCTGGCATATGCTCGTCAAGCGTGCTGTACCCAGATCCTTGGCGACGCTGATGGATGGCTATGCGAGAACTCCCAGAGTAAACCTCCACGGTATCTAAGTTCCACGGTACGCTCACCTTTTGCCCGACATACTGGTATGGCACACTATAGTTGTGCTTGTCAACCATGACGTGATAGGTCCCGGACAGTTTCACCTCCTTGCGATATCTGAAGCGGTATGGAGTCATGGGCAGTTTACCCAACGTTGGTTGCTCTTCCGCCTCGAAGATGTCACGTCTGCTTCTCCCTGTCGTTCTGGACGGCTTTTCATAGAAGCCGTCCATCAACTCATAGATACGGGTATTCATGCTCAGAAGATTGTAAAATACCTCGTCATGTAGCAGAGCGTAGACGGCATTGTATGTCTTTTGGACGAGTCCCTCGACAGGACGAGGGCACTGAAAAAGTAAAATCCACTTTCAGATTGAAAGTTAATGACGGATAAATTGTAGTTTTATCCTTCTTTTTCTGTCAAATACAGCCTTATTAAGGTGATTTATAGAAAGAGAAGTTATAAATCGTAACATTTTTCCGTTTTAGTCCTTAAAAATGGGGACTTTTCCGTGTCCTCCAGGACCTTTGTCCCTGGGAGTGCGAACCCTGCAGGTTTGGAGTGATGTATCGTAGTAGGCGGCCCATTCCACGGCTGCATCATTGTATGCTGGCTCGTAGCGGTCGTATTTCTTCACCCACTGCTTCATATTGTCACTCTTGGCTATGCGAGTTGTTCCGCCGAAGTAAGAGAAGGCATCGGATATACCGCCGAAGAAGTTCTCCATGGAAGCGTTGTACATAGCCTTTGCAAATCCCAAGCCGCTGTATGGCAGAATGCAGACCAAGACGACAACCTTGGTTAGCTCACCTGTCTTCGGGTCGGTAAGCCACAGAGCATCGCCGGCGAAGTCAATCTGTATCTCTTCCCCAGGAATATAGGTGTTATGGAAGCTGAGGTTGTGTGAGTACTGATACTCATGGATTGACTTTTTGAACTGGGTGTATCCATATATCCGTCGGGATGCTCCTTCTTGTATGACTCGTGCAGGGCTTGAATGGTGAGGTAGCGGTTATGCGACAAGTCTGACACATATTCAGGCAACAGCCCGTCCAGCACCTGGCGTTGGGAGGATGGGGCTGCTGTGGGTTTGGACAACTGGAGGAAAGATTCTATGTCCACGTCACTCATGCGGCCTATCACGCCATAGGACAAACCTTGAGAATCCGCCAAGGTCTTGTACCGGTTCAGTACACCACGTCCCATGAGTAGTTGCTCGCAAATGGTGCGCTGCGGTATTTTTGCCGCTAACATTTGAAATGAACGTTTTAATTTGCTCATGTTTACATTACTTTGTGCCATATCTATACAGATTTTAATAGTCTTCTGCAAAGATAGGCGGTTATAATTTTACATGAGCAGAACTTTACATCTTTTTGGTACCGATTGGTGCGCTATGATGGTACCAATTCGCCGATACTGTCAATTAGTGTAATAAAATCAAAAAAATATAAACAAAAATCTTTATAAAAGATACAATAAATAAAACACTATGCCGTTTATAAGATAAAAAAGAAATAGAAACTATGTTTTCAAACGCTATTAACATAATTAAAAACTCAGAAGACTTACCTGAAATACCATCTTATATCAAGATGAATAAGGATGTAGATAACCCTCGTTTTATTTCTGATGGAATGAACGAGTTAGAGCGAAATGTAAAGCGAGTTGGCGATTTTCTCCTCTCTGGAATTAGCCTCGTAGCCTTTTCGCCTCTCTTTGTTATTTGCTATTTCTTAGTAAAAAGAGAAGATGGAGGACCCGCTATCTTTAAGCAAGAACGTATAGGACGGTTTGGTAGACCTTTTTATATCTATAAGTTTCGATCTATGAGAGTTGACGCAGAAAAGAATGGTCCACAACTCTTTGGTCATAAGAAAGACAATAGAATGACCAAGATTGGACATTTCCTCCGTGATCATCACCTCGACGAGCTTCCTCAGCTGTGGAATGTGTTCAAAGGGGATATGGCGTTCATCGGTCCGAGACCAGAGAGGAAGTTCTATATCGACCAGATCATGGAGCACGATTCAAGATACCAGTTCCTGTATCAGATTCGGCCAGGCGTTACATCGTATGCAACCCTATATAATGGTTATACTGACACCATGGAGAAAATGTTGAGAAGATTGGAACTCGATCTCTACTATCTGGAGCATCGTTCTTGGTGGTTTGACGCCAAGATATTGCTAAAGACTTTCTGCAATATCGCTTTCGGAAAGAAGTTCTAAGAAAAGAAAATCAAAGGAAATAAGTTGTAACTGAAGTTTCGCAAAGTGGTTCAAGTACGGGCTGAAGGCCCAAAAGCTCTTAGCCCAGGGCATCGCCCTGGTTATTATGGCAATCAACAAGGGCGTGTGGGGCAAAACTTGCGAAAGTTGAGTTATGAGCCCTCTTTAAAAGTCGAAAATGACTAAATGACTAATGACTAAATCTTGCGAAAGGTCATCAAAAATCGAAAATGACAAAAATGACCACGATACAAATAAACAGGAGGGTGTGTCATAAGTCTGTGACGCACTTTTTTTTGTGTTTTTCTGTATATTTTAGTTGAATCGTAGTCTTTCTTTACAAGGGGAATTTTATTATATTGTATAGAAACTTTACTTTTCTTGTTTTATCGATAATAAAACTGCGCAAAAGCTCACAAAAGGGCATAATTGTCCCATACGGTAAAACTGCCCAAATTGAGTTTTATCGTTTTATCCCCAAATGTTTCTTCAAATTGAATCCTATACCGAACAAACCTATGTCCATGTAAACCTTGTCCTTTCCGAAATGCCTGAATCGCTTGTAATGCATGTCTTCCTTCATCTGTCCAAACGCAGCTTCTGGCTCTATCGGTCTCTGACTCCTGTGCTTCATACCTTCCTCTGACGTCAACAGCAAAAATGCTTCCTTTTTATATGCATTCAACTTATGGTTTACATATATGGTTCTGTTACCCTTGGCTTTCTTGCAAAGACTCCCAAGTGGACAGCCTTCACATCGCTGCGCTCTATATAATGTAATGACAGACACATAGCCAGAGTCGCTTTTCGTTTGCCGTTGTCCGCAAGGATTCATGTGTTGTCCCATGGGACAGACGTAATAGTCTTCGTCTTTATTATAGTAGAAATTTACTTGGTTAAAGACATCTTCCTTGAAAGGTTTATGCTGTTCTTTGTGAAACCAGTTGTACTTTACATATCCCACCATCTCTTCCATCTCCATGTACTCATAGTTCTCCTCTGATCCGTATCCTGAGTCTGCGGTGACGCACTTGGATTGCTTTCCATGTCTTTTCTTGTACTTATCCAAAAATGGTTTGAAGGTCAGGGTGTCTGTTGGATTGTGATAAAGGGCGAAATTCGTCCAATATTGATTCTCTGTCGCTATTTGAAGGTTATAGGCAGGCTTTGTCTGCCCATTGTTCATGGCATCTTCCTTGA
>ENA-OPJP01000173-OPJP01000173.1-human-gut-metagenome-genome-assembly--contig:-NODE-173-length-18972-cov-9.532960_pt1 | contig 18972 bp, 16 predicted proteins | sample MGYA00241417_ERZ501664 | MGnify/ENA primary metagenome ERZ501664 (study PRJEB25962, sample SAMEA2042200) | human gut metagenome | biome: human gut; feature: human-associated habitat; material: faeces...
CAGAATGGGGAAATATGAACCGCCACCGTTAAAAATGCTTATTAGGGCGTTTCTGAGAGGTAATGATTTGAAAGCGTTTCTACTTCTCTAATCTGCTTTTTTCTCATTTCCTTGTCACTGACAACTAAAGCCAACGACTGCCACAACCACTTGAAACTCAAAACAAATGCTCTATTTTACTATTTTTTGCCTTTTTAGGCGTTCTTTTATAATAAAAAATCGTCAATATGTTAGCCATTTGCCAAGAATTTTGTAATTTTGCACCGCAAACTTTAAACAAACAATAAAAGAATGGCTAATTTGAGATTTGAGGTTGTAGCCGAGGCCTTCAAGAAAAGACCTGTAGAGGTGGATGCTCCCAAGACAAGACCTTCGGAGTATTTCGCCAAGTATGTATTCAACCGCCAGAAGATGTACAAGTATCTTCCATCCGATGTGTACGAGAAACTCATCGACGTGATAGACAACGGTACCCGACTGGATCGTTCCATCGCCGACTCTGTGGCAGCCGGCATGAAGCTATGGGCAGAGGAAAACGGGGTAACACACTATACGCACTGGTTTCAGCCCCTCACAGAGGGAACAGCTGAAAAGCACGACGCCTTCGTGGAGCACGACGGAAAGGGCGGCATGATAGAAGAGTTCTCCGGAAAACTGCTCGTACAGCAGGAACCTGACGCCAGTTCATTCCCCAACGGAGGTATTCGCAACACCTTCGAGGCGCGTGGCTATTCGGCATGGGATCCTACATCGCCGGTCTTCATCATCGACGACACACTGTGCATTCCTACCATCTTTATCTCTTACACTGGCGAGGCTCTCGACTACAAGGCTCCGTTGCTGCGTTCGCTCCACACACTGAGTGAGGCGGCTACCGACGTGTGCCATTACTTCTATCCAAAGGTCAAGAAGGTGCAGACCAACCTGGGATGGGAACAGGAATATTTCCTTGTGGACGAGAGTCTCTACTCGGCACGCCCCGACCTGATGCTTACTGGGCGAACCCTTATGGGGCACGACTCAGCCAAAAACCAGCAGATGGACGACCATTACTTCGGCACCATTCCAGAGCGTGTGCAGGCGTTCATGAAAGACCTGGAAATCCAGGCTCTCGAACTGGGTATTCCCTGCAAAACACGCCATAACGAAGTGGCGCCAAACCAGTTTGAGCTGGCTCCTATCTACGAGGAGTGCAACCTCGCTGTCGACCACAACATGCTGTTGATGAGCTTGATGAAGCGTGTGGCTCACAAGCACAGCTTCCGAGTACTGTTGCATGAAAAGCCATTTGCCGGTGTCAACGGCTCGGGCAAGCACAACAACTGGAGTCTCTGTACCGATACAGGTGTGCTGCTCCATGCTGCAGGCAAGACTCCCGAAGACAATCTGCGCTTTGTCGTCTTCATCGTGGAAACCCTGATGGGTGTGTACAAGCACAACGGTCTGCTCAAGGCCTCCATCATGAGTGCCACCAATGCGCACCGACTGGGCGCCAACGAGGCTCCTCCAGCCATCATCTCATCTTTCTTAGGCAAGCAGCTCACCGACCTGCTCGATCATATCGAGAAAGCCGACAAGGAAGAACTCTTTGCCCTGGCAGGCAAGAAGGGTGTGGAGCTCGACATTCCGGAGATTCCTGAGTTGATGATCGACAATACCGACCGCAACCGTACTTCCCCATTCGCCTTCACCGGCAACCGATTCGAGTTCCGTGCCGTAGGCAGCGAGGCCAACTGTGCATCGTCGCTCATAGTGCTGAATGCGGCTGTGGCCGAGGCGCTGCAGAACTTCAAGACAAGAGTCGATGCACTTATTGATGCAGGCGAGGACAAGACTTCCGCCATCATCGACGTAGTGCGAGAGGATATCAAGACCTGCAAGCCCATCCGCTTCGACGGCAATGGCTACAGCGACGAGTGGAAGGAAGAAGCTCAGAAGCGCGGACTCGACTGCGAGGCGTCCTGCCCCGTCGTCTTCGACCGTTATCTCGACAAGGAAAGCATCGACATGTTCGCCAAGACCAATGTGATGAGCGAGAGTGAGCTGAAGGCGCGCAACGAGGTGAAATGGGAAATCTACACCAAGAAGATTCAGATAGAAGCCCGTGTGATGGGCGACCTCTCGATGAACCACATCATTCCTGTGGCAACCCACTACCAGAGCCGTCTGGCAAAGAATGTAGAGGGCATGATCAATATCTTCGGTGGAGAGGAAGGAAAGAAGCTCACCGCCCGCAATGTGAAGATTATCCGTGAGATAGCCGAGCGCACGCAGACCATAGAGACTGGAGTAGAGGCTCTGGTGAATGCCCGTAAAGTGGCCAATAGAATAGAGAGCGAGCGCGAGAAGGCAGTGGCTTATCACGACACCGTGGCGCCTAAGATGGAGGAAATCCGTTATCAGATCGACAAACTCGAGCTTCTCGTAGCCGATGAACTCTGGACACTGCCCAAGTATCGCGAGCTGCTGTTTATCCGCTGATGTATTAAGAATAAGAACACAACATATTCATAAAAAGGCTGACTTCATTTCGAAGCCAGCCTTTTATCTTACAGGGAAGACACCGCCATTCTAAAAGTTCTTACCAGTGCCTGAGTCCATAAACTCAGCATTAGAGAAAGTGAAGTCAGCCGAGCTCGACACACCGAAGAGATCGCCGGTGGTGTATTTCGTCACATAGTTGGTTTTCAGATGAACGTTCTCAAAGGACAGACTCTTCAGCAGCGAGCCCTCCGAGTCCAGCATCTCCACATCCACCTTGATATTCTCCTCCTCCGCCGAACTCAGGAAGACATAGGTGTGCAACCGGGATATGGTATTGTTCATCTCGATTGTCGGAGTCACCACGCTCACGTCAGCCGCCAGACCTGTCGTAGGATTCCATTTGTTGCTGCAGTTACCCGAAATGCGAAACTTCATATTCTTCACCACGTCCGTCGTGGAACCAGTATTTTCAATGGTAAACTTAGCCACAGAACGCTTCATGTTGCAATTAAAAGCATTGTTTCCTTCCTTTACCATTATCTTCTGGCAAACAGCCGCCATGTCTGTCACCTTGTTGGGGAAGACAACCTCCGTCACAGAATTAATCTTCACATCGGCATTCTTGCTGGCTACAGCTACCATATCATATTCACCCACAGGAACCCGCATACTGACATGACCGAAGTTGTCTGTCATTTCAGCCTTCACCTGTCTGAAAACGATAGTTTTACCAGTGCCATTGGTAGGGATCAGAGAAATATCCAAGTAAGTAAACGGGCTGTTCTTCAAAGCAGTACTCGTACTGCTTTCGTCTGCTCGAGTCTTTGCCTGAGAATTCTCCAATGACTGCATGGTCACTTGGTAAAACGACAAGCTAACTTGCTGGTTCGCTACATGGGATGATTCATTACCCCCCGATTTCGGTTGTACAACCGGCACTAACTAATAGTGCAATAGCCATGAATAGGCTGGCAATAGATTTTTTCATTTGTTATTATGTTTTATGTTGACTTGCAATGTTTTCTGCGGAGTTAAAATCTTGCCTCAAAAATAAGAATTATTAATAAGAAAATATAAAATCAGAACCAAAAAACCGATTTATTTAATATAATTTACACTGATTTTATAAATATTTATCTAAAAATAGCATTAAAAAACAAAAAAGTATCTATATGTGCCGTTATGCTCGATAAACAGTGAGAGCGAGCCTCGGGCTGCCAGCTCGTGCGGTGTGTTGGTCTCGAAACGCCCTGGGCTAAGAGCTTCTGCCCCTACAGGTAGGGTGTGTTGCTGCTCGGTACTGGCAGCTGTCCCAGAAAAGCCCCTTTTCCTATTCCATTTCCCATATCGGCATAACCTCAATCCTTATTCCGTCTCGTTCGAAGGTCTCTCGTTGGGAGAAAGTGATGATTTTTCCCTGTTTGCAACCTGTAACAGAGGAGGCAGCAATCAAGCCTCCTACATAGAGGATGTGCTCTTTTGAAATTCCTTGTTGCAGCAGGCGATTAATCGTAAGTCCCAATAATGATGACTTTCCGCAACGGCGAATGCCAGTAACAGTCACGATGCGGTTTCCATCCGTCGGAAGTTGGGTGCTTCTCTCTTGCAAGGCAAAAGGTAATTCCTCTTGGTACAAGGAAATGATTGACTGAAATGTGCTGCGTAGTTCCATCTGTGTACCTTCTTTATTACTGATTATTTTATTGTTAATATGTAGATACCTACACTCGGTCGTAAAGACACAAACTTTCCTTCTAAAAAGGAAAGAAATCGGCAATTATTTCCTTTTGAAAAGGAAAGTTTATTCTTTCTTTATCTCAATCTTGTATTTTTAATTCAAGTTTCGCATTTCTGAGGGAACATTTGTAATTTTGCTCATGGCTTGAGCTTTGAGTAATATTAAAAAACTATGGAATATCCGCCGAATTACGTCACTTTATTTGTGCCCTGATCCGGCTCAGACTTGCCTGTGTTATGCCTAAATAGGTAGCAATGTTTCCCAACGGCAACCGTTGCAACAAATCGGGTTCTTTCTCTATCAACTCTTTGTACCGTTCCGAAGCAATGGCGGACAACATGGAAATCAGCCGTTCCTCGGTGGCAAGCAATTCCATCTCCGCATAACGCCGTCCCCAATTGGCAATATGCAAGTCTTCCGTAAACAATTCTTTCAGCTTTTTCTTCTTCAATACGTATAAGACAGAATCTTCCATCAGCTCCATCGTCTCATATCCCGGCTCATCGTTCACGTATCCTTTCATGGAAACAAGGGTCGCTCCTTCCTTGCCAACCCAAAAGGTGATTTCTTTCCCGTCCACCGAAGTGTAAGCGCGGACAATGCCGTTCTTGATAAAAAAGATATCCTTTTCTATCTTGCCGTTTTCCAACACGCGGAATCCTTTGGGGTACGAAACCTCACTCAGGCATTGCCGCAATCTATCCAAAGACGCATCCGGCATGACATATCTTTGATTAATGATTTCCTTTATATCCATAACTCATTGTTGTATTTGGTGTGCAAAATTATAAAATTGCACATAAAAACGGAAATGAACGGCTGTTTTTTTTGCCAAATGTAAAATCAGTTTTTACCAAATGAAAAAAGCAATTAGAGATTATTCACTTACTTTTGCACCTGAATTTAATAAATCATAGGTATGAATTGGATAATCTTATTATTGGCAGGATTGTTTGAGGTGAGCCTTACATTCTGCTTGGGTAAAGCGAGAGCTGCGTCAGGACTTGCTTTTTATCTGTGGGGTAGCGGCTTCTTGGCTTCCACAGTATTGAGCATGACCCTGCTTGCCAAGGCGGTTCAGACTTTACCTTTGGGAACGGCATACGCCATTTGGACGGGTATCGGGGCGGTCGGCACGGTCTTGATAGGGATATTCGTATTCAAGGAGCCGACCTCTCCCATCCGTCTTTTCTTCCTATTCACGCTCATTGCTTCCCTGATAGGATTGAAAATCGTGTCATATTGAAAGGAGGCAGAAGATGAAGTATGAATTGAGGGAGAACCAAGGCATTTCGGCGCCTCTGCTGGCGCTGATGGCAGTCGCTACCGGGCTTTCCGTTGCCAACTGCTATTATAACCAGCCTCTGTTGGGCAGCATGGCTAAGGATTTCGCGGTAAGCGATTTTTCCGCCAGCATGGTGGCGACATTGACCCAGATAGGCTATGTGGCAGGGCTTGTATTTGTCATTCCGCTTGGCGACCTGGTTTCACGAAAGAGACTGATATTGACCAATTACATCGTTTCTTCGTGCGCCTTGCTTGCCATAGCACTCGCCCCGAACATCTACTGGGTGTGGGGCGCATCCTTGCTTGCCGGAGCATCTTCGGTCATGCCGCAGTTCTTCATCCCGTTGGTGTCGTATAATTCAGCTCCGGACCACAAGGTGCGCAACGTGGGGATTATACAGTCCTGTTTGCTCATAGGCATTCTTGGGTCACGGGTATTCAGTGGCTTTCTCGCCGATATATGGGGATGGCGTTCTGTCTATTTTGTGGCTTGCGTGTTTATGCTCGGGTGTTTTCTGATGATTCACAAAATGCTGCCCGTGTTGCCTGCCCGTTCACGAGAAAGTTATGCAGGGCTGATGAAATCCTTGTCGCGTCTACTTTCCAAATACCCGTACTTGCGTATCGCGTCGTTGAGGGCGGCATTGGCTTATGGCTCGTTCTTTGCCTTGTGGAGTTGCCTTGCTTTCCGAATGAAGCAAGAGCCTTTCTTTGCAAGCGACGATATTATCGGAGCACTCGGTTTGTGCGGATTGGCAGGTGCATCCACGGTGGTTTTCATCAGCGGATATATTCAAAAGTATGGCGCAAGATTCTTCTCTATTGTCGGAGGATGCGTCATCTTGTTTGCATGGGTGTTGGCATTTTGGGGAAATGACAGTTACTTGTGGATGATAATCGCCATCCTCTTGATTGATGCCGGAATGCAAAGCATCCATCTGTCAAATCAGACCAGCGTGGTCGCTCTTGACGCATCCGCCATCAACCGGGTCAATACCGTTTATATGACCATTTACTTCTTAGGAGGTTCTGCCGGTACATTTGTTTCAGGTCTATTCTGGCAACATTATGGATGGACGGGTGTGGTAGGGGTAGGAGTTGCCTTTACCGCAGCTTCCTTGCTTGTTAATTGCTTCAACTCTAAAACGACATAAGGGTGGATGTCAAATATTCTTTCAGCCTGAATATAGTAATGCAGACCATGGTAAATGGAATGGCTACAGACTCATTGCCTGAAAAGCAAATGGATAGGTCTTGCCTTCTAGAGAAAAGGGAATTTTCTAGGGGCTGCGTTCCGGTTGTTCCAATTGTTCCAGTTGTTCCAATTAATTTTGAGTGGGTTCATATCTTTCTCATTTGTCCTTTCTCTTTACTTCTTTATATTATATAATATATTGATTATTAATTAATTATATATATAACATATATATATAAATAGGGGTAGAAGGGATATGCTGAAAAAATAATTGGAACAACTGGAACTGGAACGCTTCCTCTTTTTCTAGAAGGCTTATTATCAGATAGTTAATGCAAAATATAGCGTTCCAGTTAGCTTGTGCCAATCTTCCAAAATCAGAAAAAAGAAAATATTTCTTCCAAAAAAGGGGCGTTTTTCGGGATTTTATTCGTATTTTTGCCCTGTCGTTTGATACGATTTCAACAACAAACAATTCAAAACCTAAAAAATCAATTGGATATGAACATATTGAAAAAGCTATTTGGTGGGCAAAAAACTACCGAAGAAGTGAGAGAAACGAAGGAAAAGGGCTTCGACAAGGTGAAATATGATGGTGTTCGTGCTCTCCGCATGCATCAATTTGACCTTGCAGCCAAGTCTTTGGAACACGCTCTGCAGTTGAATGCCGAAGATTTGGAATGCCGCGACTATCTCTCGCAGGCTTACATCTCTATGGGTGATCTGCAGCAGGCTTACGCCCAGTTGCAGAAAATCTCGGAGGCACAGACTGATAACATGGCTGTATTGCTGCGTATGGCGGATGTGGCGTATATGATGGAGGATTATATCGCCATGACGGATGTGTGCGATAAGGCTCTGCAGCTGGATGCTGAGAATGTAGAGACGTATTTCTTCTATGCCAGAGCCTGCAGAGGGCTGGGCGATGCACCCCGTGCCGTGTCGATGCTGACTGAGGCGATAGGCAAGCGTGAGGATTTCTATGCCGCCCGATTGCTTCGTGGCAGCATCCTGTTGGATCAGGCTCAGCTTTCCGAGGCAGAACTCGATGCAACTTTCCTCTATGAGCATATTCCGGGCAACGAGGATGTGCTGTTGCTGAAGGCTCGTGTAGAGAAGGCGCAGGGAAAGATGGAGGAGGCTGAACAGACCTACGGTAAGGTGATGGAGGTAAATCCTTTCTCTATTGATGCGTATCGCGAGCGCAGCGAGGTTCGCAGAAGTCTGGGTGATAGTGCCGGTGCTGCCGAGGATGAGGCTGCTGCCAAGGAAATGGGTGCCGAAATTCCGGAACCATCAGAGGGAATAGAGCAGAAAATCAAGGAGAAAATGCAGCAGATGGACCCCTACAAAGTTTTCCATAACGAATACTGAATAATAGAATTTCATCTTTCTAACTGGAAAAAAATATTTTCCTAGTTAGAAAGATTATTTTTTATAACTACAAGTCGTCGTTTTCATCGTCTATAAACGATAAAAAGTTGTTGTTTTTGTCGTCTATAAACGATAAAATGCGTATTTGGATTACTGATGACATGCAAAAAGGCTGAACTTCGGGTTAGGAAGTTCAGCCTTTTGCTTATTTGTGATTTCAGGAAAATATAAAACTATTCTATCTGATACCATTATCTCTATCGCTATTGTTCAGCTTACGGCTGCCTGTATGGTATCTGCGACCATGGCTGAAGTTGAAGCTGGCAGCAAAGACAAGCATGTTGCCCTGGTCAGCAAGGCGTACCTTGTTCTTCTGCTGCACATACTTGTTGAAAAGTTCATCCTTATACACGCAGCCATGAGGATAGAATACGAATAATCCGAGAACGCCAAACTGCCAGTTCTTATAACTGTAGGTTACGGCAAGATTGGAGGTTGGCTCTCCGCCGTTTGTCTTTTCTCCCCAAAAACTCTTTTCCACCTTATAGGCACCATAGCCAATGTTCCAATTGCCCGTCATGTACCGAATTTCTGCTCCATAACTGAAGTAATTGAACTCGTGGGAATAATCCAAACCCTTTGTCTTGACATTCTGATACTCGCACATAAGGTTCAAATCCAGATGATCCTTGATGAGGTGAACTTCAGGAGTCAACAGCAGGTGCTTGTAATTATGACTCTTCTGATTCTTAGGTTTGCTCACAAAGAGATAAAAGCCATCCTCCCGCTTTTCGGGCAAGATAGAAGTAGCTATAGGCTTGTCGTAATACGTCCAATTTCCCTCCAGGTACACAGACATCAGCGGAATGTTCCAGGAAGCCGACAAGGTATTGTTGTAGCCGGTAAATGGCTCCAGACCGCTATTGCCGTCACGCGCCTCAAAGCTGTTGGAATATTGGCGCAACTCGCTCAAGTCGGAAAGGCTTGGGATGTCTGACGTGATTTTGCTGCTCCATTTAAAACTCAGACGGTCGCTAGCCTTTGCCTGTAAAGTTACCTGTGGTCGAAACAGCCATTTGCGGTATCCGTTCTCCCCCTGATGGATGGAAGACCTGGTTGCGCCAACTCCCACCTGATAACTGAACCACTTCTGCTGTCCCTGTAGCTGGGTGAAAAGATAGAGATTGCTGTACTTCAATTCCGTATCAGCATTACTGCTTCCCACATAGATGTTATCTGTGTGGCTGATATTATATTGTCCACCTACCGATAAAGCCATCTGTTTCCAGTTCTTGCTGTATGTTCCTTCACCAATAAGAGAGCGCTTTCTACCAGTTGCACCATAACTGTAATCGGTCAGCGGAGCGTTCTTTACAGATTCATCCGGCGATTTGTTGAACGTATATTCCCTCATACGATACTGGTAATCTGTTCCGATGTAAGTACCCACCAGGTTCAGAGCCAGGTTCTGATCATGGGGCATGTTGAGCGAATAATAAATGTCCAGAGATGGAATCTGCTCCAGCATTTTTCTGTTGTTTTGCAGATATTGATTTGCCTTGCCGCTTTCCTGATAAAGCTGGTTCATGCCTCTCACAGGACTGTTGTGATTGTAGAAATTCAACCGTACATTCAATGTATATTTGTCTGGCTCACTAAGATTATAACCCAACTGTACATTATTGGTGGTGTATAGGAACGGAGAATCATAACCTAAATAATTGCGATGTAGAGTTTCTCCTGTGGGCAGATGATAAGTACCGAGACTCTCATAGCTTCGTTCCTCTACCGAGCGATAGGAGAAACTGTAGTTGATGCTGAATTCCGATTTCTTCACATTGTATTTGAAATAACCGTCGCTATTATTGAAACCAGCCTTGGTGCCTTGCATCGTAGAAACTCCACCCACATAACCGGCATAACGTCGGCGGACCTGGTAGTTGATGACTGCATCCAGATTGCTGTCTCCATATTTGAGTCCTGGAACATTGATGAATTCCACCTTTGTAACTTCATCCGGCTGCAAAGCCAATACATCTTGCATGCTAGCCTTGACATCGTTGATGCGTATTTGTACATCTCCGCCCTTTAATGACAGAACTTTGCGTTCTGCTCGATTTACGATAATGGTAGGCAAAGACAAGTTGTCCAACAGATCATAACCATTGGAAGCCGTTTTCAACTGCTCTTTTGTAGGGAAGATGATTTGTCTATCTACTTTTTCTACAACCTTTGCGGCTTCAACGGTCACCCCTTTCAACAGGTATGAATTCGCCTGCATCCTCACATTTCCGATACGGGCAATAGGTACCAGCTTGCAAATGGTCTTATAGCCTACAAAAGAAACCTTCATGAGAGCCTGCTTCTGTTGGCAGGGGATGACGAAATCGCCATTGGCGTTAGTCACGCCTCCACAGAGAAAGGAGGAATCCTTCGGGTTGAGCAGTTGGATATTGGCGAATTCTACAGGAAGATTGTGATTGTCTATCAGTCTGCCTATCAGCTTGCGCTCGCTCTTGCGTATGCATTCTACCGTGATGAGGCTGTCACCTACGGTCATCTGCATCGGATAGAAACCGATTACCTTGCGGATAGCATCGGGAATATTGGCTGTCTTCACGTTCTGGGTAACTGTGAAAGCCTCCAGTTCGTTATAGATGAAACTGATTTTGTAGCGCTTGGAAGCCTTGTCGAGGTCGATGAGGACGTCCGACATGCTGCGGTTGTGATAGTTGCGCTGGATGTGCTGTGCGCTCATCGCCAGGGCGAACGTGCACAGCAGGAATATGATGGCTGAAAATCTTCTCATAATGATACTTTTGAACTTTGAGCTTTGAACATTGAACTTTATGATTACTTTGAGTGTCGATAATATTATGCTTACTTTTGATAAGTTTGTTATTTTACAATCAGCTCGTTTTGTTGCAATTCGATGTTTACATTCTCGAATTGGTTCAGTTCTTTTACGATGTTCTCGATGCTCGAATGACTGTTCCATTCGTAATAGAGGCGGAGGGTCTTGTCCTCGTTATTCTCAAACTTCACTTGTAAATCATAATAAGAAGCAATCTCTGAAATCATCTTCTCGAAAGTCACATTCTCGAAAGTCTTGTGAATGACTGGCTTTTCTGGTTTCGGATGAGTCAGGGAATCCTTTCTTGCTACCTGCTTTGCGGAATCTGATTTTATGGCTTCCAGATGAGTATCAGCCGTTACCTGGGTTGTTTCCTGGCTGCGCTTGATGTAAGTATGGATTGCGGCAAAGGCAATACCCGAAATCAAGACGAAACCGGCGATGGATGCTGCCAGCTTGCGCCAGGAAGTAATAGGATGGGATGCTGCTTCCTGAGCAGCATTCTGGGTTGCTTCTTCCTGAAGTTGATGCTCCTGGCTGAATTTCTCCCATTCCTCATCTACATTAATAATAGGAGAGGGGTTTTCAAGTGCAGAATCCACTTCCATCATCGTCTGATAGAGTTTTCGGCATTCCTCATCCTGCAATATTTCACGAATCTCCTCATCAGAATACTTCTCCTGATGGTCGATGATATCCAGTATTTTTTCAAACTTGTCCATAATAAATCTGCTAAGGGTTAAACTTTTGCTTTAATTTTCTGATGCCTTGCGCCAGATGCTTATAAACTGCCACTTCGCTGATGCCCAATTCCGTAGCAATCTCCCGATATTTCAGTTTCTGCCGAAAACGGAGATTGAGTACCTTGCGGGTTTGTGGCGTGAGTTCAGTATCCATATAAGCCAGAATTGTTTCGTATTTGTCGGTTTCCCTGTCTATTTCGGCAATCGTCGCTTCCTGGGGAACTATCGAAGGCGAAGTATCGGCTTTCAGGAGGTGATGAACCCGGTCTTTCATCTTCTGTCGGCTCAACAGGTTGAGGCATTTATGGCGCACACACACCAGAAGATAGCTCCCGGCGTTAGTGGAAGGCAGGGGCGAATCGCTGGTTATAGTCTCGTTATCAAGACCCAATTGGATCTTTCCGTCGAGCACAGCGGCAAAAACTTCGCTCACCACATCCTTGCTGGCTGCATCATCCTTCAGAAGTACCCTGGCCAATTGGCACATCCTCAGATAATGCTGCCGGAAGAGCTGTTCTATCGTTTCTTTGTTTATTTGCATTACTTTATTTCTTTTGCCTATATTACAATCGAATTTTCATTTTCCTAACCCTTAGCAGAATTTTTTTTAATGCAAATTTTTAAAACGTCAAAATTACCCTATCGGACTTGCTCCTTCTTCAGATGCTTGTAAAGCCAAAGGAAGGCGGGAATGAGGAAGAGATCTGCCATGACCCACGCTACAGGGTCGCCGAAGCAGACTCCCGTCCACGCCAGGGCTGGTACCAGCCAGAGACTCACACCGCATCTCGCTATCATTTCCATTACGCCACTCAGCATCGAAATTTGAACTTTGAGTTTTGACCATTGAACTTTATGATTAGTTTTTGTTATCCTAAAAATATAAAAAGGAGGATGCACTCTTTATTTGGGCGCATCTCCAATCTTCTGTTTGATTTGTGCCATTTTATTGCGGCGCTCGATGGAAAACGTATCTCCGTGGGCTTCCACATAATCGAAGAGCATGAACGCCTTGTTCAGGAGTTCATCTCTTGTAGGTTGTCCCACGGTATCCGCCTCGTGATAGTAGAGTTCGGCAAGCATATCCATCTTGGAGAGTCGCTTCTCCTCGTCGTCGATTCCTGCCATCGCTTTCATCACATCCTCGATGGTGGCGATGCTGTAGAAGGCGTAAGGGCCTACGTATTGATTGTAGAGCTCCTTAATCTTCTCACGTCTCACCTCCACCTCTTTCTTTTCGAGCATTCTTTCGAGTGCCGCCATAAACTCGCGAATCAACCGCTGTATGTAGTCTCGTTGTAGCATAAAATAGTCTTTATTTTATTCGTTGTTGTTGATAGCTTCCACATACTCCCACAGTTTCTTGTAGAAAGGATGTTTCGTCATCGTGTCCTTGTTGCCCAGGATGATGAGCTTCATTCGGGCTCTCGTCATCGCCACGTTCATGCGGCGGAGGTCTTTCAGGAATCCTATCTGACCTTCATCGTTGGAACGCACCAGGGAGATGAGAATTACGTCTCTTTCCTGTCCCTGGAAACCATCTACCGTATTCACGCTTATCAGGCGGCGGTAAGGCTTGAAGAACTCATACTTCTTGATGAGCTTCTTGAGATATTGTACCTGGGCACGGTAAGGCGAAATGATGCCTACATCGATTCTTTCCTCCAAAACGCGCTGCTTGCCTATCTTGGTGAAGTATTCCGCCAGAGTGAGCAGGGTAAGTTCGGCTTCTGCCTTGTTGATGCGCCCGAAACTCTCGCCCACAAACTGCTCCTTGAAGTTCAAATCAGAATTCTGATTGGCTGCAGATACAGAAGATGCTGTGGAAGCAGAATCCTCAGGAGCATCTTCTCCTTCTATCGTTATCTGATTCTCCTCGTTCGAAGTGTCAATCCACGTTATCGGATGGTCATAATCCAATACGCTGCGGTATTTGATCTGAGGCGCACTCTCCACCTTGCCCCCGTAGAACCAGTCGCTGGAGAATCGCATGATTTCGTCGTTCATGCGGTATTGGATTTTCAGCAGGGTTACCACCTCAGGCTTGTTTTCGGCGATGCGCTCCATCAGGGTCTTGCCCAGTCCGGCTCTTAATGCCGCAATACTCTTTACGGTAGGCGGCAGCTGACAATGGTCGCCTGCCAGAATCACCCGGCTGGCTCTTCTCATCGGAATCCAGCAGGCAGCTTCCAAAGCCTGCGCAGCCTCGTCGATAAAGAGGGTACCGAACTTCATGCCTTCCAGCAGATGATGGGCTGAGCCTACGAGGGTACAGGCGATGACACGCGCCTCGCCAAAGAGTTCTGCGTTGATGCGGAGTTCTATCTCGGCAGCACGGCTCTTCAGCCTATCCATCTTCTGATGATAGTTTTCGCTACCCTTCTTTCTGTTCTTTCTTAATTCCCTGATTGCCTTGCGGATTGCCCAAAGCTGAGGGTAATCAGCATGGCTCTCAAAGCGGCGCTCGTAGGTGAAGCCCAGCATCTTGTCGTTCACGCGGGTCGGGTTTCCGATACGGAGCACGTTGATGCCTCTATCCACCAGTTTTTCTGATATCCAGTCTACCGCCATATTGCTCTGTGCACACACCAGAACCTGGCTTTCGCGCATCAGGGTTTCGTTGATGGCTTCTACCAGGGTTGTTGTCTTTCCGGTTCCCGGAGGTCCGTGAACGATGGCCACATCCTTCGCCCAAAGCACCTCGTTCACAGCCCTTTCCTGGGTAGGATTGAGCCAAGGGAACTTCATCGGTTCGAAGGAGAATCTTCCTGCCTTCTGATGAGAATAGAATAAATCGCGGAGATAAGCCAGCCGGTTGTTCTTCGCCTTCATCACACGGTCCAAGGCCTCGAACATCAGCTTGTAGCTGGTTTCATCAAAGGATAACTGTACGCCGATAGGGTCGGTTGACTGCTGAAGTTCGAGCAGAGGGGCAGAATCGGGTACGGTAACCACCATTCTGTCGCCATCCACATAACTCACGGTTCCGGTGAAGGAGAAATATTTAAGTTCTTCACTTCCTTCACTTCTAAAGAACATGACGGGGCGACCGAACTCAAAATTGTGCTCGATATCCTGGTCAGAGGTTCGGAAAACCTCTATGGCTGTCTGGTTCAGCGAATTATAAAAGCTCTTTCCCACCTGTAGCGGGAACCAGGCATCACCTCGTTTCACCTTCCGCTGCATTCCCATCTGTTCGGTAAGCTTGCGGAAGGCTTCTTTCTCGGTATAATACTCCAGCTGGAGCAGGGTGCGTTGCTGCAATAATGCCTGAATTGGTGAAATCTGTTCCATATAGGGTGCAAAAGTAGCGTATTTCTGCCGAATATGGAAAGAAAAAGAGATAAATATGTTTAAAGTTCCTGCTTTATTTATCCCAAAGCTGATAGTCGATTACCTTATTGTCGTTGGGCTGAATGCTGTCGCTTGCCGAAGATGCAGGTTCTTGGGCATTCTTTTCCAGATGATAATAACTCCCGGCCAGGGCTGCCAGTAGGGCGATGATGAGGGCACAGAGCAGGAGCAAGGCGTGGCGGTAACGGGGCGTACAGGACAGGCGTTGGCGCAGTTGGGCGATGTTTTGCGGACGGCTTTGCGGGTCGCGGCAACTACAGATTTCTGCCATCTTGCTGAGCGCCTTATCGCCCGTAGCCTTGGCCATGTCGCCCAGAACCATGCCCAGAGAATAAATATCGGCACGCGGTTCAGCCTTGGCAGCTGGTAGCATCTGTTCGGGAGCAATATAGCCCGAAGTTCCGGCTGGCGATTTCAATACGCAGAAAGAATCGCTATCCGAGAGACCGAAATCTATGAGTTTCACGCTCTGCCCGTTATGTGTAATCATGATGTTGGAAGGCTTCAGATCGCGATGAATCATCTGTTTGTTGTGCATGTATTCCAGCGCATCCATCAGCTGTCCTGCTATCTTGCGGGCGAGTTCTGCCGAGAGGGCATTCTTCTTGATGAGCTGCTCCAGATTATCGCCGTCAATATATTCCATCACCACTACCGTGCCCAGGTTGTCAACCTTTTCCAGGTCGATGGTACGGCAGATATTGGGATGTTCCAGCTGCTGGCCTATTTCAAACTCCTTGGCGAGTGCCTGGCGGTAAATAGGGGTGTAGAGAAAATCGTTCTTGAGACATTTCAACATGAAATGCTTGCCGTATTTGGTGGCTGTAAAGATGCGTGTATGGCCCGAAATAGACACGTAGCATTGGTGGAGATTGCTGAATGCATCCTCCACAGGCAAGGGGTTTGAATTGCTCATCTCCTTGCTGATATCCTCGGTAAATCCCGATGTCGTTTTCTTCTTCTTTTCTTCAGTTTCTTCCATGCTCACGGATTCCTCTTTTTCTTGATTACTGTTATTTTATTTTCTCGTTGATGCTGATGACGGTAAGTCCACCGTTTCTGCCGGCTACGAACGAGGCTGTACGCTCGCCGCCACGCTCGATGTAGGGCAGGTAGAGGGGCTGCTCCTTGATGAAACAGCCTGTTACGAAGCGGTCGCCAGGCTGCAGCTTGCTGTTCTCTGATTTTTCTATTTCATAGGTGCTGTCGCCCAGATAGCGGAGCTGCAGCAGACGGTTGGGACTCCAACCGATAGAAACAAGAGTACCTTCTTGTAAATCGCTACTTACCAGCTGGTTTGCCTTGAAGAAGGAACTGTTGTACTTGGTGCTTGTCTTGAGCCAATGGGTAAATTCCATGTAGTTCCGATGACCGATATATTGGGAAAGTATATCGAGGGTTACCATGCGTGGCTTGTGATTGTCGCTCACATAACCATAGAGTCGTTTGAGGGTGGATGGCGAAATAGTTCCACTTGCTTTCTTCTCCAGATAGAGTGAAAACTCTTCGAAGTCGGTTGTCGTGGCAAGAATCTTGCCGTATTTCTGTTCTACGAGTGATTTGAGCTCTTCTATTTCGGGTGTTGTCATAATTTATCTTTTAATTATATGATTATTCAACATTTTTATTCTTCTACTATATGGGTGAATTTACCCCATATTTTATGGTTCTGATAGCTCTTTTTCATGCCTGCAGGCACGTGGAGCACGCAGGTGGCGAAGAAGTCTTCTACCTTGTTGGCGAAGGCGTTTTCTTCGCAGTAAGGAATCATGGAAGCTGAAACATAAAGGTCGGTAAGCGGACTTCCGTCGAAGGCGTAGTTGCTGATTTGTTCTGTGTTGGCTCCCAGATACACTTTCGTGAGTTTCCGGCAGCCTTGGAAAACGCCTGTAGGAATCAGCTTGATGCCTGCTCCAAGATGTATTTCCTTTATCTGACTGTCCATGAAGGCGCCTTGTCCTAATGTTTCAACGTTGTCTGACAGATAAAACGCCTCGATGCTGCATTCCTTGAAGGCGTAGGCGCCAATGGAGGTAAAGGCGGAAGGAAGGGTGTATTTGCCCTTCTTGCCCATCGGAAACCAGATGATTCTGTTGCCTTCTGCATTCAGCAACACGCCGTCCTGACTCTTGTAGTTAGCGTTGGCAGGCGAAACCGTAAGGGCTTCGAGCGCCGTGCATCCGCTGGAAGGGAGAATGCTGCCTGCTGAGGCAGGAATTTCTATCTCGCGGAGCGAAGTGCAATCGGCAAATGCATCTTTCTCTATGGTGGTTGCATCGGCTGGGAGAACTACGTGGGTGAGCTTCTCGCAACCGGCAAATGTGCCTTGCACAATCTGGTTTTCTGCAGCTTCGTGATGATAAGGACCTACCATTCCGCCTGCTGCGAGGTGAACGTCGGTAAGGTCTATATCCGATAGCTTGCCAGGGGTGACTGCGTTATCGTTGTCGCGCCCCATCATCATTCTCATACAGCTGAGGTCTTCGCCGTTCAGGGTTCCGGCTATGGTCAACTGGGTATATTCGTAAAGATGATTGCCCATCAGCTGGATCAGTTCACCTGTTTCGTTTAGCGTAATGGCGTCGCTCGTATCATATTTGATGGCGGTTCCTATGGTTTCTCCTACCCTATTCCGGGCGAAAGGCTGGAATTCATAGTGGGCATTCCGCTCCAGATTTCCGATGCGCAACTTGATTTTTCCCTTCTTTCCGTCAAAGTTTTCTACGATGCATTTCTGCTTGTTCTCCGGCTCGCCGGTCAGATAAACGTAGCATCCGGTTTCGGTCATCGGCTCGCCACCATCATCGGTTATTTCGTAGCTTACGAATGCGCTCATCGGTCCGTGGCTCAAGAGCGTAGCCGACGATAGTTTCGGACTTATATTGGGCTGGGTGGTGAAACTCATCATGTTGCTGGTTGTGGTTGTTCGCCCGTTGTTGCCCTGCAGCATATAATAATAGGTAGTGCCCGCTTTGAGCCCCGTCAGAACCAGCGAGACGTCAGCTCCCTGGGCATGAACCTCGCTGGTATTGAGGTTCATGCTCTCCGAAGTGCCGTATCTGAACAGGAGTTTCGGCATTTCAGTTTCTCCCTCTATGGTGGCTGATCCGTTGAGGGTAGCCTCTGTTCGGGTGATGTGGGTCGCCTCTGTGGTTATCAGGTGCGGTTCCAGATAGGCAGGCTTGTCGCTATTGCTGCAACCTGCCATCATCATGTTTCCTATCAGGAGGGCAAGAAATCTGATATTGCGTAATATGCTTTTTATGTTCATTTCTTACTTCTTTTGTTTTCCGATTTTAATACCTATGCCGATGCTGCCCTGCCATTGTTTCCCGGCGATGGTGATGGCTGAGGCTGCGATGCTCACTCTGTTGAACGAGGCGAGCACACCCAGCTGGGCTGCGAAGCCTTTGTCGGTAAGGTCTTCGTTGAGCAGGTATCCGCCTCCGCTGCTCTCGGTCTGCTGCCAGGCTGTAGCGGCTTTGCCGTAGCCTACGCCTTCGAAGAGACAGAAGCCATGCGTGATGTGGTGGATGGCTCCAGCGGTAAAGGTGTAGTTCTGGTGGCGTGTATTGCCTGTATAATAAGGTTTGATGCTGCTGCCCGGCGTGAAACCTTCTTTGTTGCAGGTTCCCTCTGTGCTGCCTATGCTCTTGAGGTTGCTGCTGGCATGGATGAAGAAGCCGTGGCGGCGCATCAGGGCGAAGAAGAGACCATAGGACGGTCCGTCTTCATGAAGGGATAGCGTGGCGAGCGTGTAGAGGGCGAGTGGCATCTTCTTACGTACTTGTGGGATGGCAATCGTATCTATTACCGTCTTTACCTCTACGATGGTGTCGTGCTTCTCCTGGATGATAGGAGTAGGCTTGGGCAGTTTCAGTTTCAGCTCGTAGGTCATTCTGCTTTCCAGCGGTTTGCTGACCCGGTAATCCCGGGGCCCCCC
>ENA-OPJP01000194-OPJP01000194.1-human-gut-metagenome-genome-assembly--contig:-NODE-194-length-17798-cov-9.172970_pt1 | contig 17798 bp, 7 predicted proteins | sample MGYA00241417_ERZ501664 | MGnify/ENA primary metagenome ERZ501664 (study PRJEB25962, sample SAMEA2042200) | human gut metagenome | biome: human gut; feature: human-associated habitat; material: faeces...
TACCTGCGACTGGAATTGAACCAGTTAGGTTAGTGTCATGCCCGACACACATATATATAGGGGCGAACTGCACTTAGCAGTCTCGCCCCTAATTTGTTTTTACAACACAGCAACAGACACAATTCATCCATATCTATTGTTTTGTCACGCCACCTCGCTTTTGTAGCACAATCATCTTCATTTCATTACAATAAACATGCTTTTTATAACAAAACGTAAGATAATCAGGTACAAGAAATACAATTTTTCCTGTATTTTCTTGCATGTTTTAAAAGATTTAACTACCTTTGCAGCACATTTATTTGACATTCGTTAATATGTACGAGGGTGAGACGAAAGACAAAACAATGTTCACATAGAGAATACTTATACTATTAAATTTCCCTCTAAAGAGATTATCAACATGAGAAAGAGAGTTTTGAGCCTTGCTCTACTCTGCTGCTTTGCCCCCCCCATTTGGGCTTATTCATGCAGCCGAGACTGAGCAAGCAGAATTCTTGGTTTTAAAGATGGCCGACTCCAAGACGGCAGAGTTCAAGTTAAGTACGCGACCCGTCATCGCTTTTTCTGATGACAAGTTGCAGATTACATCCAATGAGATTTCCACCGACTATCCACAGAGCGATGTAACCGAGTTTTATTTCACAGCCATTTCCACAGGCATTGAGGAAAAGGTAAATCCTTCCACCATGAGTTTTAGTTACACCGACAACGCCACTATCCGCATCAGCGGCTCAGCGGCTGGCGAAGCTGTGCTCTACGATGCCAACGGCAAACTGCTACAGCGACAGAAGGTAAGCGGCGGAAACGCTACCATCAATGTGGCCTCTTACGCACCGGGTGTGTACATTCTTAATCTGACCAACGAACATTCCTTTAAAATCATCAAGAAATAATGAAGAAAACTTTACTTTTATTCACATGCCTTCTTGCCTTCATGGCCATGCCTGTACTGGCACAGCAGAAAACAGTCAAGAAGCGCGTTACCTTTCAGCTCATCAAAAAACGTGGCGCTGACGCTGCCGTAGTTGGCAGAAGAAAAGCCGCAGCCGCACAGGCTGTCACCAATATCAACAACAGTGTCCTGCTGGCTTACTATCCTGCTGCCGGCTCAGGAGCAGAAGGATACGAAAACTACTACTTGGTTCTTTCTGACAAGGAAGATGTAAGCTACAATGTCAACGAAGGCCAGATCAAAGCCAAAAACGCTACTGTAGCCGAGCTTGACCTTTATGCGCCAGAAGGAACAGGCATCGACCTGCCTGCAGGAACCTTCGCTGCCTCTGAAGGCAAATTGTACTACAATCCCGATCTTACTTACGTGGAGAACTTCGACGACAAGGGTAACAGCGACGGCGGTGTGGACATAGCAAACGACATCACCGTGAGCAAGGCAGAGAACGACGGAAACGTAACCTACACGCTCTCGTTCAGCGATGTCAATGGAACACAGTATTCGTACGTCGGCGATATGGTATTCAACAATATGTCAGCGGGAAGCTCTGATGTATATCCTCAGATTTCGACAGACATCAACACCACTTTCCATGGCGGTATCGGCTACTATTACGGCAACCTCATGGATTCTAAGACCGGCAACATGGTGCTCAACCTCTACGACGGAGAGTACGACACCCAGACTGGCGGAATGACAGGCAAGGGACACGACCTCGTCATCAACCTCTACAACCGTCTCTTTGGCGACCCTAAGACCGCCACTGTCGTGCCAGGCACCTATACCGTAGCACGCAACTTCAAGGTAGGCACTTTCTTCCCAGGTATGGAAATCGACTACAACGGCATGACTGTCGTAATGGGAACCTACGTGAAGCGCCGCAAGGCCGTGACAGGAATGGACACCGACTACGACTACTGCTACATCACCAACGGAACCATCACCATCGCCGAAGGCGAGAAAGAGGGAACCTTCGACATTACCGTAGACTGCACCACCGACCGCGGACACAAGGTGACAGGCACAGCCAAGGGCATCTCGTTCATCTACTACGATCAGTCGGAGAAAGACGACAAGGACGTTGACTCCAACCTCGAGGAGGATGTACATCTCAAGTTCGACCGCGTGGAGAAGTCACGCATCTACTCGCTCGGCGTGCAGAACGGTGTTCAGGTATTCTCTGTCGACCTCGGTTCGCCAAGCGGCAAGGACGACCAAGACTATACTGGTGACCAGGATCTGCTGCGCATGGAATTCCAGGCAGCCGAAGGCAGCCAGTATCTTCCCGAAGGCACCTACACCCTCATGGAGGAAAGCCATCTGTGGACCAACATGTATGCTCCATTCATGATGACCCGCGGCTACTTCTACAACAACGGCGAGCGCACAGGCACACGCTACCATCACTTCCGCAAGAACCCAGACCCTGCCACCCGTCTGCCATGGGTAGTTGACAAGTGGGCAACAGTCTACTCAGGAACCGTGGGCGTAAGCAAGACCGACAACACACACTACAAGTTCGTCATCAACCTCTTCGACGGCAAAGGCTTCCAGATTACGGGCGAGTTCGACAAGGAGATGGAATACAATTACGAACCATCTTCCATCACTGGCATCGAAGGCATCAAGGCCGACTTTACCGGCAAGACCGAAATATACTCTGTTGGTGGACAACTCATGCAGACCATCGACGGCACCAAGGCTGCCAGCATCGCCAACCTGCCAAGCGGCATCTATATCGTAAAATCAAACAACAAAACTACCAAAATCGTAAAGAAATGAAAAAGTATATAGCTACAGCAGCACTCTGCCTCGCGACAGTGCTCCCCACATTCGCACAGACAAGACGCGTGATGACCGTTCACCAGAAGGACGGCACAACCAAAGTATATAAGGTAAACAGCATAGAGAACGTCACCTTTACCGACGAGGCTCTCGCAACCCTCAGCAACCAGTGGGCATACAACGACGACGTAAAGGACCTCAGCAAGGTAACCATGCAGGATGTCAACGGCTCATACGTGTTTGCGCTCTATGGCAGCGACAGCGATACAAAACCTGTATTCGAGCTGACCATTCCACAGAGTCTCATGGGTCAGAAGATTACGCTTGGCTCTGACGACGCTCAGGACGTAAAGGTGGCTTACAATGGCGAGACTCCTAAGCTGACTGGTACGCTCCAGGCTCGTTTCGGCAAGTTCAAGAAGAACGTCACCATCTCACTCGAGGCAGAAACTGCCGACTACAGCGACCTGCGCTGCCAGTGGAACAGCGCGTTCACCCAGATTTACTCTGCCACCAACAGCATCAAGACCACCAATGTGAACGACGTGAAGACCTATGACATTGCTTCTGCCCTCGTGCTCAACCCAGCCACTGTAGGTGCGGCAACAACCTTCGCCTTCGGTGATGTCGAGGCTACCACAGCCGACGGTTTGCTGGCAGGCAAGATTGGCGTTGCAGTAAGCATCTCGGCTTCCAAGCTCTACAATGGAACCATCGACCTGGCTGCCGATGCCGACAGCTACACCCTGAAGTACATCGACTACGCCACACGCGTCACCTACGAGAAGGTAAAGGCCGGCACTATCACCACCGCAAAGGACAAGGACGGCAAGCTCTACATCAAGATCAACGCCACCTTCGACGACAACCGTACCATCGAGCTGGAGTATTACGGTGCAACCACTGCCGTAGAGAGCCTCGAAGGAATGACTCCTGCTGTGGTAAGCAACAGCTACAAATTGTACAACCCTGACGGAAGCCCCCTTATAAACAAGGACATCTGCAAGGTGCTTTTTAAGCAAAAGAACAACATCTACACATTCTACCTTTATGGCGGCGAGTTCTCAAGCAAATACAGCGGCGAAAAGGTAACACTGCAGGTAAATGAGAGTTTCATCAATGCCGGAACCATTAACTTGGCTGAGCTGAAAGACGGCGACAACTTCCAGGTGAAATACTCTGACATACAGTTGTATTCTCCCGATGCCAAATATGGTGGATTTAACAACACTCCAGACAACGGTACATTCTCCATCAAGAAAGACGCTGCCGGCAACTATGAAATCTCACTGGATGTTGTCAACACTTATACCAACAAAAATACACCAAATGGTGCTGGTAACAAGGAGCGTTTGGTATTCAATTACAACGGAGCAGTAGAAGCATACTAATAAACAGATTAAAAAGAAAAAGTAAGAATTAAGAAATGAATAAGAAAGCCATTCTTATGGCATCATTCCTGCTTGTCGGCAGTTTCAGCTTTGCGCAGAAGCTGTCGCCAAGCACAAGCATGATGCTTCACGAAGCAAGAACAGCACAGAAGAAAGCCAAGGCTGCAAATGCTACCCCACAGACTGTCAGCGCATTCATCACCGTCAAGTCGCAGGATGCCATTGCCAAAATAGAGGCTCTGGGAGCCAAAGTGAACTCGCGCATCAGCGAGACACTCGTCACTGCCAACATGCCTCTGTCTGCCATCGAACCTATTTCCAATCTCGATGAGGTTGTTTCGGTTTCGGTAGGTACTGAGGCCAAACTGCTGATGGACAACGCCCGCAAACTGTTGGGCGTAGACGAATGTCACCAAATGACAGAGAATAACGGTCCCTACACCGGCAAAGGCGTAGTCATCGGTATCGTGGACAACGGATTCCAGTACGACCATGTAGACTTTCTCAATGCCGACAAGAGCGACACACGCATCAAGCGCGTATGGGATCAGCACGGCACAGGCAATGCTCCCGAAGGTTTCGGCTATGGAGCTGAATACAAAACCACAGCCGAGATAAGAGCTGCAAAATATGACCTGACCAGTGGCTTCCATGCCACCCACGTATCGGGCATTGCCTCGGGCAGCGACAAGAGCACACCTTACTACGGAGTGGCTCCCGATGCCGACTTCGTGTTCGTGAGCTTCAAGAGCACCAATGCACAGATTGTAGATGGAATCAAGTATGTGTTCGACTATGCCAAGAGTGTAGGAAAGCCTGCTGTTGTCAACATCAGCCTCGGCTCACACATGGGTCCTCACGACGGCAGCTCCGACACCGATCTCTCGTTTGCCAACCTGGTTGGTCCGGGCCGCATCATCGTTGGTGCCGCAGGCAACGAAGGTCTTGACAAACTGCACGCCAGCAAGACCTTTACCGCCACCAACAAGCAAATGAAAACCATGTTTGCCTATGGCAGCGAACAGGCCAACAGTTCCTACAAGCAGGCTTACGTCGACATCTGGGCCGAGAAGAACTCAAAAATTTCCGTTAAGGCTGTTGTTGTAAACACACTCAACGGTAAGATTATCGCATCTTCTGACGAAGTTTCCAACGATGGTACGAAAGAAGTGAACTGGGTTGCCCCCGACGGCAGTGGCGTAGTGGTTCAAGTAGGTTTGTCGCTACAGGAAAACCCTGTCAACGGTCGCACCAACGTGCTGCTCATGAGCCGTGCCACTTCCATCAACACTGGCTTTGCCATCGGTGTTGTGGTGACTGGCGAGGCTGGCAAGACCGTACACATGTGGAACAATGCCGCCTCTGGCGCGTTCACCAGCTTAAACAAGCGTGGCTGGACCGACGGCGACACCAACTGCACAGTAGGCGAGCTGGGCGGCGAGAGTCCTGATGTCATCTCTGTAGGTTCGTTCAACTCGAAGGTACAGTACCAGCCCATCAATTTGCAGGGCACAGAAAATGCTTACGGCCTCAACGAGGAGCTGACGGGTAAGTTCCTGGAGCACTCCGCCTTCTCAAGCTACGGTCCTACCGCCGATGGTCGCGTCAAACCCGACATAACAGCTCCTGGCTGCATCATCGTGTCAGCAGGTTCAAGATATTGCTCAGGATGGAGCGACGACACCAATGTCATTGCCCGCACTGGCAACGATCTCTATACCAACGACGTAGGTACTTCTATGGCTTCGCCTTACGTGGCAGGCGTCGTAGCTCTCTGGCTGCAGGCCAACCCCAACCTGACACCTAAACAGGTGCTCGAAGTCATCGGCAACACAGCTGTCCAGAATGACGATTATATGACAAAAGGACAAACCTTCCCCAACAACACATGGGGCTATGGCCGTATCAATGCCATCAAGGGTCTGAAGCAACTGCTCGGCACAACAGGCATCGATGATGTCAAGACCACTGAGTCTATGTACCGCATCATAACCGACCGCCAGGCTCGCACCGCCACATTCTACATTGGCAGCGACAAGGGTCAGGCTCGTGTAGCCGTCTACAACCTCACTGGTCAGTTGATGTATTCTGCACCTATCAACAACAACGGCGAGACCATCAGTCTGTCAAGCCTGCCCCACGGCGTGTATGTATTCAAGCTGACACAGGGAAGCAACACACAGACCATCAAGTCTACATTGTAATCTCTCAGTCTGAGATAACTCTATCCTATGAGGGTGTGTCATAAGTCTGTGACACACCCTCATTTTTATTTTCTTACCTTTCTCAAACCAGCCTACAACCCATGCAGCCTGTTTGATAACTTTGGATTATACGCCTCAATGAATAGATGGTCAAAATCATATTCTTGACCGTCACTTAATTGTTCCATCATCAAAAAAGCCTCCTAAAGGAGTGAGATTCTCGGTTTTTATTTGTACTTTTGCCATACCATTCAGAGTTTTATTGGTCTTTTTATTGCAACACGAAGACAAGCGAAATTTCTGACATGGCCCAATCCAAGCAACATATGGTTGCTCAGGGTGCTTATAAAATAGATAAAAATATAGTGTTGCGTAAATTAGGGTGAAACAACTTAAAGAAAATGAAGGCATAGAGCGCAGTTTGTTGCTCGCAATGGCTGTTATAGCGGGATTGACCGTGGCTAATTGCTATTACAACCAGCCTCTTTTGGAAATGATACGTCACGACATAGGAGTGAGCCAGCATGAGGCGAACCTCATAACCGTTGTCACACAAACAGGCTATGCACTTGGGTTGTGCTTCCTTATCCCTATGGGCGACCTCTACTCACGCCGTCGCATAATTGTTGTGAACATGACCGTAGCTGCCATGATGGCCATAGTCATTGCTGTTGCCCACAAGGTGTGGCTTATTTGGGGAGCCTCCCTATTGTTGGGAGCCTGTTCCGTTATTCCACAATTTTTCATACCGATTGCAGGACAATATTCCGAGAAGAAAAACAAAAGCAGGAATATGGGTGTCGTTCTGTCGGGATTGCTAACCGGCATTCTCGCATCGAGAGTGGTTAGCGGTTATGTTGGCGAATGGTTGGGTTGGCGCGAAATGTTCTTCATCGCAGCTTTTGTGATGGTGCTGTGCATGGCTCTTACGCTCAAGATTATGCCACAGATAAAGAGCAACTATGTGGGCACATATAGGGGCTTGATGACCAGCGTATTCAATATTGTGAGGAGCAATGGACGCATACGCCTTTATGCCATGCGTGCCGCCTTTAGTTTTGGCAGCATGATGGCCATTTGGTCGTGCCTTGCCTTTCGATTGGCTCAAGCTCCGTTCTTTTCTGGCAGCGAGATGGTAGGAACGTTGGGACTGTGCGGCATAGCCGGGGCTATTGCGGCAAGCGGTGTGGGCAAACTTGTGAATCGCTGGGGCATCAGAAAGATGAGTATTTATGGTGCATGCCTGCAGCTTGTGGCGTGGGCTGCGGCCTGTCTGTTTGGCGACACTTTCATGGGACTTGTTGTAGCCATCATCTTGGTAGATATAGGCTTGCAATGTTTGCAACTTAGCAATCAGAGCGGCTGCATTCAGGAGATGCCTCAAGCCTCCAACAGAGCCAATACCATATTTATGACTACCTATTTTATAGGCGGTTCCTTTGGCACCTATTGTGCCGGACTGGCATGGACACACCATACATGGACGGGAGTGTGCGCTGTGGGAGCTATCCTGGCTGCAATCTCGCTATGTATAACATGTTTTAACTGGAAGAGAATTTAAGTCTTGACTGTCCTAAAAATCTACAACCTACACTATTTTTGATATTTTGTACACCTTATTATATATAGGGGCGAGACTGCAAAGATGCAATCTCGCCCCTAACTTGTTTTTACTCAAATTTCGCATGTTCTATAACTTCCCCATTTGCGAAAGTTGAGTAACATTATCAAAAAACAAGGGTGATATGTCAGAAATTCAAGCTAAAGCAAGTTCTTTCAAGCTAATTTTGTAAGCAATTAGAAACAATAACTAAAACAATACTTCTTTCTGAAAGAAGCATTCTACATAATTATTTCACCTAAACCTAACAACAAGCAAATGAAGTGTAAACAGAGAAACAGATGCAACAGCAACATGATGCGTGTTACATCGACACTGGCTCTTGCCACAGGACTTCTTTTCCCTGCACCGATTGCCATACAAGCAAGCGGAATGCAGAATGCCAACATTAGTGTACAACAAGACAATGTCACCACAGGCCGCATCATCGATGAAAATGGTGAGCCTCTTATTGGCGTAACCGTGCGCGTGCTGAAAGGCAACTCAGGAACCGTGACCGACATTGACGGTAATTACTCAATACGTGTGGCTAAAGGCACACAACTTAAAATCACCTACACTGGATACAAAGACCAGATTATACGAGCAGGAGGCACGGCTCAGATGCAACCTGACGAACTGAACCTCAACGAGGTGGTTGTGGTAGGTTACGGAGTTCAGCGCAAGAGCGACGTAACAGGTGCCCTCATCCGCGTGGGAGAGAAAGAGATGAACGAGCGACCTGTTGGCAACGCCCTTGAAGCCATGCAGGGCAAGGCTGCCGGTGTGGACATCACAAGCAACGAGCGACCAGGAGAAATCGGCAACATCACCGTGCGTGGTGTGCGCTCCATCAATGCCCAGAACTCACCATTGTATGTGGTGGACGGAATTCCACTGATGTCGGAAAGCGGCATTGAGACCATCAACCCTCGCGACATCCAGAGCATCGATATCCTGAAAGATGCCTCAGCCACAGCCATCTATGGTAGCCGTGGAGCCAACGGTGTTGTGCTCGTTACTACCAAGCAGGGCGAATCGGGCAAAGCCAAAGTGAGCTACAACGGCACCATGACCTTCGAAACTCTCGAAGACTACTCACGACAGATGAACTCGGCAGAATACATAGAATGGCGCAGATGGTCATACTACTATCTGAACCCTGACAGATATCCACGTGCCGACCAACCTACGATAGAGAACGACCGAGAGATATTCAAGGCTGAAGCAGATCCTACAGCATGGAACAATATCATGAAAGGATGGGAAGGTGGAACATGGGACGGCTCGAAAGTGCCTACATTCGACTGGCAGGACATGGTAACACAAACCGGTATTACCCACGAACACACACTCAGCGTGAGCGGAGGAAACGACAAAATCAAAAGCTATCTTTCTTTCGGAATCCTCGACAACAAGGGAACTATCCGCGGACAGAGCTATCGCCGCTATTCTTCCAAGATAAGCGTTGACGCCAAGCCTGCCAAATGGTTTAACCTGGGAGCCAACATCAATGGTTCTTACGGTCTGCAGCAATATGGTTCTACAGCCAGCTCACAAGGTTCGCTGCTCAAGGGCTTGCCATCCAACCTTTACTATGCTGCCACAAGCGAATTCCCCTATGCACAACCCTACGATGAGGACGGCAACCGTATCACCAACCCTGGTGGCGACGATATGGTAAGAAATATCGCCGACGAGTGGAAACACAGTACCAACGAGCGCCGTATGTTCCGCGTCATCGCCAGCCTCTACGCACAAGTAGACTTGGGCGAGATATGGGAACCTCTCAATGGTCTTCGCTATCGCCTCAACTTCGGTCCTGACTTCCGCTATCGCCGCACAGGAACATTCCGCGACAAGGAGTCAACCAGCAGCCAGGGACAGAACCATGCCTCCAACGCCAACAACTCCAACGTATCGTGGACCATGGACAACCTGATCTACTACAACCGCGACTTCGGACAGCACTCGCTCGGACTCACCCTGCTCGAAAGTGCCACCAAGTACCGCAAGGAAGGTTCCAGTTTAGCAGCCAACGGCATTCCATACGAGCCTTCTATGTGGAATGCTTTGGACAAATCGCAGATTTCACAGCTTTCCGACTGGAGTACAGACCTCGTAGAACGCCAGTTGCTCTCTTACATGATACGTGCAAACTATAGCTTCGCCGACAAATATCTGCTTACATTGAGCGGACGATGGGATGGCGCCTCACAGCTTGCTGACGGCCATAAATGGGCTTTCTTCCCCAGTGCAGCCTTAGGCTGGAATATGCAACAAGAAGATTTTCTCAAGGACGTAAGCTGGATCAGCCAGTTGAAACTTCGCCTTGGCGTCGGTGTGACAGGCAACTCTGCCATCGATCCCTACCAGACCAAGGGTGGTGTGGCTTCACTCTTCTACCCCTTCGGCAGCAGCCTGCAGCCAGGTTATGCACCTTCTGAGCCTATCGTTGCTGACGGCAACCTACCAATGGCCAACACCGCCTTGGGATGGGAGAAAACCACACAATGGAACCTCGGTATTGATTTCAGCTTCCTTAAAGGACGCATCGGTGGTGTCATCGATATTTACACATCTAAGACCAAAGACTTGCTCATGCAGATGAGCATTCCATCTATTAATGGTTACAAAAACACATGGGCGAACATCGGTGAGACTTCCAACAAGGGTATCGACATTACCCTCAACACAGTCAACATCACCAACAAGGACTTCAGCTGGACCACATCGCTCAATGTTTCTTATCAGAAAGACAAGATCGACAAGCTCGCCAATGGCAAGGAAGACGATATCAACAACAACCTCTTCATCGGTGAGGCCATCAACTCGCTGTACGATTATCAGTTTGGCGGCATCTGGCAACCAGAAGATGCTGAGCTCATGGCCAAGTTCAATGAAAACGGCAACAAGTTCTCGTCAGGTATGATTCGCCCCGTCGACCAGAACGGCGACAACCGCATCGATCCTAACAACGACCGCGTAGTGATAGGAAACACCAATCCACACTGGATATTGGGTATGACCAACACCTTTACCTACAAAGGCTTCGACCTCAGCTTCATGCTCTACGGCCGATTCGGCTACAAGGTGAGCACAGGCGGCGAGTGGCAGGGCGGACGCTACATGCAGCGTGCCATCAACTACTACAATGAGAACAACCACCATTCAGAATACCAAAAGCCTATCTACAACATCGGTGGCGGCGACAGCTACTACAAAATTGCAGGCTATAAGGATGGCGGTTTCATCAAGGTACGCAACATCTCACTCGGCTACACTTTCCCCAAGGAACTCATCAGCCATCTCGGTGTGAGCAACCTTCGCGTTTATGTGCAGGCCAAGAATCCATTTAGAATCTACTCGGCAGTGAAGTTCCTCGAACTCGATGCCACACAGGCCTATACTTCCAACTGGAACCGTGGCTGGACCATCGGCTTGAATCTTGACTTCTAAAAATCTAAAAAAGAAAGGAAACTAACAATGAAAAATAAATATATACTGAGCGCACTGATATTAGGAACTCTCTCTATGAGTACTATTTCGTGCAGCGATTTCCTCAATGAGGAACTTACGACCAAGCGTAACACAGAATATCTGAAGACAGAAGAAGGCGTTGCCGACCTGTCGGTAGCTCTCTACGAGAATTTACGCTATCACTTTGCCCGTGAAAACTCTGTAGCATTCACACAGAATGGAGTTGACGAGTTCACTGTAGGAGGAGACGGCTCCAACGCTTCCTGGAACAGCTACGACGGAAACTACGGTCCTACCGTAACGAGCAACTCAACCAAACCAGAAGAACTTTGGGACGAGATGTATGTAGGTATCAGCAATGCCAATACCCTCATACAGAACGTGAAGGAAGGTGGCTTCACCAGCGAGGCCACCATGGAACATTTAGGTGAGGCATACTTCTTGCGTGGCTTCAACTACTATACACTTGTGGCACAGTTTGGCGGTGTGCCGCTCAAGCTCACACCAAGCACCACACCGCAGCGCGAGTTTACACGTGCTTCGGCAGAAGACTGCTACAAACAGATAGTGGAAGACCTGAAACAGGCTTACACACTGTTGCCCGCCACAGCAACCAAAACTGGCCAGATGACCAAAGATGCCGCTGCCCACTTCCTTGCCAAGACACTGCTTTCAAAAGTTAGCGAGCGCAACGACGACTGGAACGCAAGTTACAAGGAACAAGACCTGAAAGACTGTCTCACCTATGCTCAGGAAGTAATCAGCCACCATGCCCTTGCGCCCAACTATTCTGACCTCTGGAACTACACCGGTCCTGACGGAGCCAACGAGAAGCTTGATGAGATCATCCTCGCAGCCCAGTTCAACGCAGACAAGTCGGGCAATACAGGCAACAGCTACAACCAGACTCACCTTTACTACATCTCCATCTACAAGGATCTGCCTTACATGAAACGCGACATTCCTGGAGAGCGTGAGTATCAGCGTCTGCGCACTTCCTACTACACTTACGATGTGTACGACAAAGTCAACGACTCCCGTTTCTGGAAGAGCTTCAAGACCAAGGCTGCTGTCAACAACCCAAAGAACAGCACTTATTACAAGAAGGGCGACCTCGGAGTGATGTACGTCATCAACAAGCCTGGCGACACACGATATTCCAACGTAAGAATGAACGACGAGGTTGTCTATTCCAAGACAGGCAAGACCATTCCTACAGTCTTTGTGGCTTATCCTGCCAACAAGAATCAGGCTGGCGACAATGCGATGCTTGACTTCACACAGTTCTATCCCTCACTGAGCAAGTTTATCGACGGCTATCGTGAGAGCGTGACCGACCGTGTAGGAACACGCGACGGCATCTTGGCAAGAGTGGGCGAAACTTATCTCATCGCTGCCGAAGCTTTAGTTCGCCAGGGCAAATATCAAGAAGCCTTGGGCTACATCAACACGCTGCGCGACCGTGCTGCATACAAACAGGGCGAAGACCGTGAGCATCATGTCGATGGTGGCGCTGCCTACAAGTCTGGAGCTCCAGGCTATAAGGACAACGGCGAGAACACTTATATGGCAGAATGTTCATACTACGAGTCAAACGGAATAGCCGAAACCACAGCTCCTACAAGTCTCAAGATAACAGACATCAACAATCTGCCTGCCGAAGACGAAGCTGTCATCCGCAAACTCGGCTATACATCTGCCTACGACCGCATGCTCTGCTTAGTTCTCAACGAGCGTACACGCGAACTTTGCGGTGAATTCCAGCGTTGGCAAGACCTGGCACGCACCAAGACACTCGTTGCCCGCGCACGTGCTTTCAACTCTATCGCCGCAGCCAACATCAAGGACTACATGGTGCTCCGTCCTATTCCTCAGACTTATCTCGATGGAATACAGAAGAACGGACATGCCCTTACTGCTGAGGAGAAACAAGAACAGCAGAATCCTGGATGGTAAGTTTCCACGGAAGTTTAAGAACAAACGAAACGCTACACCTTATTATATATAGGGGCGAGATTGCATCTTTGCAATCTCGCCCCTATTCTTTCACTTCACTATCTTCCCGAAACATCCTTATCTCGTCAGCGAGAACTTGACACTCAGACCGAAGTCCTGCGTGGTGGTGGGATAACTGCTGCTCGAGAGCAGAGGAGTGTTGGTCTGACGGTCGTAGTAGAAGCTCATGGTGAGGAGCCGGTTGAGGGTGTAATCGGCCGAGAAGCTCAGCTTGAGCGCCTTGTTTCCGCTGCTGGCACTGCTCACCATAGAGGCTATGTCGCGCACGATGGCAGCCTGACGGCGGAAGCTGAAATCAAGACGAAGGTTGAGGTTCTGGTTGGCTCCAGAGTTGCGGTTGCTGGCGGCCGCGTTGCTCTGATTCTTGTTCTTTCCCTTCGACTTGATGGCTCGTTTTCCCCTGCCGAAAAGGCTGAGGTTGTTGAGACGATAGCCCATTCCTACGACCCAGTCCTTGCTGAGCGCCTCGTTCACCTGCACACTCGTCATACTGAGACTCAGCACGCGCGTCTGACGATACTCAGCCTTGAGCGTCATATTGTTGTTGAACGTCATGTCGACACCCATGAGTGGCGAGAACGACTCGTTGATGCTTACCTGCGAGATATTGAACATACTGCTCGGTGTGACACTGCCTGTCGCCGTGTCGTCGATGAAGCCTATTCCGTTCATATACTCCTGGAAGGTGCTGTAGGTGTTGTAGCTTCCTATGGCGAAGATGCTCTTATAGGAGTGGTTGATGTTGATGCTCTTGAAGTGGTCGCGCAGCCAGGGCAGCTTGCCCAGTCCGCTGTAACGGACAGTCCAGTTGGGCAGCAGACGGCTGAGTGCGGGGAAGAGCGAGAGCGACGAGCCTCCCATGCTGGTATAGGCATCAAGGAACGCCGGAATCATCACGTCGCCGCTGTACTTGTTGACAGGCGTGCGCGAAGCATCAAACTTGCCTCCAGCCAGAGCCGACCCTGCCGGATAGACTGCGTCGGCATAACGCGCCTCCACCTTGTTGCGGTAAGACTCGAGCGAGTTGACAAACTTTTCGAAAGTCTTGCTCTTGTAGCCGCTGCTTGCAGAGCCCATTCCCTCGAAGGCAGAGCCTATCGAGATGGTAGTCATGGTGAAGGTTCCGCTCTCCGTGGTGGGCGTTCCCTCGTACATGTACTGCATGCTCTTCTGCACTGTCTTGGTGCGCGAGGCGTTGAGGTCTATCTTTAGATTTCTCACCGGTTCGAGCGTCATGCGCAGCTGCAGGTCGTTGGTGGTGCTGCTGGCAGCAGGTGTGGCGATGGTGTCGTTCACCAGGAGCCAGTCGTTGCGTCGTGCCTTGTCTATATAGCTGTCGTCCACCATACCGAAGGCGAAGTCGAGGCCTGGCGAGAGCACACCCTGCTTGGTCTGTCCGAAGGCGTCGCCGATGGTGGGCAGGAATCCTGGCAGCGTGAGTTGATAGTTGTTGCGATAGGTGAAGCTGATGTTGCGCACCATCATGGCCGTGCGTGCCACAGCCTGCATGGTCTTGTACCAGCCCTGGTTCTCGAGCGGTTCCTTCGGCAGCACGGTGAGTTTCACCTTGGTGGCTGTGTCTACCTTCGAGATGAGTTTTATCTGGTTGGCGTTCACCTTCTTGTATTTCAGTTTCATCACCTTTCCGTCCTCAGTCTTGGCGGTAACGATGAGTCGCTTGCTGTTCTTGCCGTGGTTCACCTTGATGATGGTGTCGGGCATGAGCACCACTTCCTTCTCGAAGGCACGGCGGTTCTTGGGCAGTGCTTTCTTCTGCTGCTCAGCCTTCTTGTTCTGCTTGCTCCGCCATTGTTTCTCAGCCTCGTCGGGGTCTTTTCCGGCAGCCTCGGCTTCCTTTCTCACCTTTTGCAACTCCTGTTTCTGTCGCTGTGCCTCCTGCCTCTGCTTGGCTTTATCCTGCTTCTTGCGCTGCAGTTGCGATCTCGACGGCTCGCGGTCGAAGCGCTGGTTGGTCTTCTTGAGGAAGGGCACGTGGTTGTAGAGTTTCACCAGGTTGAACGATCCGTTGAGTGTTACGTCGCGGTTGGTGTTGATGGTGTTTCCGTAGTTGTTACCGTCCTCGTCGTCGGTTCCCTTGTTCCAGGAATAGGTCGAGTTGTAGTTGGCGTCGGCGTTCACCCAGTCGAATACGGGCAGCAGGTTGAGCGGCAACTGATAGGATGCGGTAAACGTCTGATTGTAGTCGAGCGGTGTACCGAGGTGCTTGATGCTTGTCCACACCGAGTCCTTCCAGGCATGATACTGGTCGGGATAGAGGTCTTTGTTGACAGGTGTGTAAGGCTCCTCTATCTGTGCGTGTGTAGCGCTTCGGAAATTGGCGTGCAGGTTCTTGGTGAGGTCCCAGCGCACGGCGAACTCTCTGTTCCAGAGGAACTGCTGGCTGAACGAGAGCGGCAGCTGCGTGTTCTCTGTCGACTCCATGTCGCGCTCCTGCAGCTCGTAGTAGTTGCGCGTCATCTCGGTGTTGAACGCCACATTCTGCGGCAGCCAGTTCAGTCCGAAACGCTTCAGTATGTCGAGCCACTTGCTGCGATTCTTTATCTTCTTGAACGGCTCCCACGCCTTGTAGACCGGAGTCCACGAATAGTCGAGCGCTCCACGCCAGTTGTCCTCTTTCTCGTAAACGGTGGTCTCGCCCGTTGTACGCTGGTGCGAGTGGCTGTAGGAGAAGGAGAAGTTGGCAGGGTCGTATGGCATGGGGTGACGCTTGGTGGAGATTCCTACCCTTGCGTTGGAGATGGAGAAGTTGGTATTGGTGACCTTTGTCACGGCGATGCTCTCTATGGAGTCGCGCTCGTGTCGCGATCCAGCCGCGTCGAGTGCGTCCTTGAGTTCCATGTCGGTGTCCATCGGGTTATACTTGGGCGAGGTCTTCTCCTTGGTGATGCTGTAATATAAAGGTATGCTCACCTTGGCCTTGTCGGGGAAGAACTTTCCGAGCTCGAGGTTGGTGGTGACGCTGTACGAGCTGTAGGTGTCGGTGGATCGGCTTGCCACTCCGTCCTCCAGACCGCCGAATCCCTCGCTCTGATATTTACCTGTGGCGTTGACGCTTCCCAGGTCAGAGAGCTGCACATTGAGGTTTCCGTTGGCAGCCCATCCGCCCTTGCTGTTGTGGTCGAGCAGACGCAGCTCGTTGACCCACACCTCCACACTCTTGATTTCTCCGGCGTTGTTGCGCACGCCTATCATCATGGTTTTCACCTCTCCGAGTGTAGGATTACCCATGATGGTGATCTTGTTGTTGGGATGGTTGGAGTCGTAGGCCGAATAGGGTGCCGAGAAGGAAGCCATGCCTTGCGACTTGGCCTGGTTGCGCGCCTTCTTGAGTGCGGTGAAGACGGTGAGCGCCACGTCGAGCATGTTCTCCTCGGGCCACACGGCACGGCAGTCCTCGTAGCTGTATCGGCTGTAGTTGTTGCGTGCCGGTGTGAGCTTCAGCGGTATTTCGTACTCGTAGTAGTTGTTCTTGTAGTCGCTTCCCAGACGGATGAACACCGAAGCCTGGTTGTCCTGCAGCGAGGTGACGTCCTGCTCCAGGGCGTTGGCGTGAACAAACATCTGCATGCGCTTGTACTGTCGCAGGTCGAGGGTGGTGTTCTTGTACACCGCCTTGGCCTCGCCCGTGCTCAGGTTCTTGGCCACGAGGCTGAGCGACTGCTCGTTGGCCTCGACGAGCTGTGGCTGCGTGGGGTCTTGCTCGCGCTGTACGCCCGGTGGCAGCACGTAGTTGACAGGTGTCTTCTCGGCATTCTCCTCTATGCTCACCGCACTGGCCTCGAGCGTGCCGCTGTTGGCTGCGCCCAGCAGCTGGTCGTAGGTTCTCCACTCGCCCCTTACCAGGTCGAGTGTGCCGAAACGCAGCACGATGGGCTTGCGGAAGTTGGTGAGGAACATGCGCATGAAGCGTATGCTGGAGTAGTCGTTGATGTTGCCTTCCTTCTTCTCGTACTGGTCTACGGGAATGCGGAACTGATACCAGGTGACGGTGGGCTTGCTGCCGTCGCGCAGTGTGGGCGTGTAGCTTCGCTTGTCGACGATGAAGTTGGAGCCCACCTGCAGGTCTTCGGGCCGTATGCTCACGTGATACTGATAGTATTTCTCGTATTCGTTGAGGGTGAAGTCCTGGTTGATGTCCTCCACATCGGGCGTCGACTTGTAGGAAGTGTCGTAGCTCTCGGTGCGGCTGTCGCTGTCGGGCGAGTTGCCCTGTGGGTTGTTGATAAACTTGTATCTGTACAGGATAGGTGCCTTCATCTGGTCCCAGTCGCTGCCACGGTAGTAGTGGTAGTCGTCGCGAGCAGGGTCATTGTAGATGCTGTCGAACACCGCCTGGTTCACCTTGC
>ENA-OPJP01000232-OPJP01000232.1-human-gut-metagenome-genome-assembly--contig:-NODE-232-length-16135-cov-7.325187_pt1 | contig 16135 bp, 9 predicted proteins | sample MGYA00241417_ERZ501664 | MGnify/ENA primary metagenome ERZ501664 (study PRJEB25962, sample SAMEA2042200) | human gut metagenome | biome: human gut; feature: human-associated habitat; material: faeces...
AGAACTGTGTTAAACTATTATTATTATAGCCTGACACAGTTTATTTTACACTCTCACGCATTTTGATGCGTCCGCCCTGTATCGGCATATTACTTGGTGAGACCACAATCTCTATGTACTCTTTATCACCTTCCATAAGAAGGTTTACATCTTCTACGATGCCCAGATAATTAACTATCTTGTTAGGAATATCTTCCAACAACCGTTTGGCATCAGATAAACCGATTACTTCTTTCCGGTCATTTACACCGATATAAATACGCCCACCTTGCGCATTGGCGAAACCACATATCCATTTCAGATATTCATCACGCCATGATTCCTTATATTCTATATTTTGACTTTCATTCTGCATATTCTATTCCTCCATACTTTTGATGATTGAATTGACTCTCTTCTCCCTTCCCAATGTCTCGGGAAATGCATAGTGGCCATTACCTATTTCACGAGGATTAGACTCTATATGCTCGGCATACCATGCCCGTTTATACTCGGTGGTGATGATGCCGTAATCCCTGGTAGCGATGATGGAAGCGGCGAGAGATTCACCATATAGTTCCTTGATATCTATCATCTCCTCCAACGTTATCTTCTCACGCTTCTTGGAACCCAACTCTTCGATAAGCGCCAATTTGGGAAGGATGAAGAAACTGGCAAAGAGATCGCAACGCTTCTCCAGTCTCAATGGACTGTCTTCCGGGAAGAGGAGAAGTAGATGGGCCAATTCATGTACTGCCGTAAAGCGAAGTTTCTCCACACTGCTCTTTTCCGGATTGAAATCGAGAATCATCAGCGGATGCTTCTTATCTGCCCAGGTACTCATTCCGAAGACATACTCTGGAAGATTAGCAGCAAGTATCATGATACCTTTTCTTTCCAGAAATCTCAGGATGCTGGCGATAGGTCCGTCACCGCAATGCCATTTCTCACGAAGAAGATCGGCAGCATGGATGGCATCTTCAAGGGTTGATACCTTGGTGCCTTTTACCGGATTCTTGAACCGGGTAGGAAAGCCTGTTTCTTTCTCCTTGGCTAGATACTGCTCTGCCCAAAACGAGAGTTTTGCTTCCAGGGCTTGCAACTCGTCTTCGGACAACTTGCCATTGGAGGTGGTACGGAGCATAGGCATATCTATCTTGAGATTGGTTCCTTCGAAATATTCCTCGCTGATATTGAGGGCTTTGGCTATGGCTTGCAGGGCATCACGCTTAGGGCGCATGATGCCTTTCTCATAACGGGAGATGCTCTGCTTGGTGATGGCTCCATTGGTTCGCTCTACGAGTTTATCCATGCTGAGCCCCATCATCTGTCGTGCTTCCCGCAATCTTATAGAAAATGAGTCATTAGTCATAATTGTCTGCTATTTAATTTGTTGACAAATATAAGAAAAAGATTTAATTCTGTCACCATATAACAGATAGATTTAACATAAAAAAGCACTAAAAAGGGAGAAGAATCAGGAGATTGAAGAAAAAAACAGGTTTACACCTTAATTAATATAAAGATAGCACCTCGACCGTACTAAACAATTGTTCTTGAAGGCACCGACAAAGTCTACGCATTACCGCGCTGCTTCATATCCAGGCACACAACGGCAAAATCTGTCACCCTCGAAGAAAAATGTTTGAAAAACAACTCATTTTACAGCTTTTCCCTCTTACAGGACGCCTTGCTGACTGCGAGTGCCCTCCCATGGCGCTGCCCTGGGAGGACACAGAAAGAGCCTCATTTTTAAGGACTAAAACGGAAAAATGTTACGATTTATAACTTCTCTTTCTATAAATCGCCTTAATAAGGCTGATGATGGCTGTTTCGTTGGCATCGAAATAGGAAACCCGTTTTGCCCAAACGTTATCCAAACCTTTGGGCACTTTTACCCGAAGCGCTGGGCAAGTTTCCTCACAGGTATGAGCAACTTTGCTCATCGTTATGGGCAAAAATGCTCATCGTAATGGCTAAAAATGCTCAACGTTAAGTCAATTTGCCCGATAAGGTTTCGAGATTTCCATGAATGCTGTGGCATTTGCACGATGATGTGCAGCCTGGTTTTCTTCAGAAATTAGTAATCGAGCTCCTCTGTATAACGGTCGAACATCATGTTCTCATATCCTTGATCTTTACACCACTGCAAGATGTATTGTTGTTGTTCTGGAATGATACGAGTCTGCCCCAGTTTGTAGCGATAATACGAAGTTCGGCTTCCGAAATAGGAAATCATACTGCTTTTGAACACTTTCACATCCTTCTTTTTCAGTTCGTCGAGCATTTTTTCCAGACCGTATGCCATCTTGACAAGATGTATTTGCATGAAGTGTTCGCACTTACCATTTTTGTATGCGTCAGGAAAAACGGCATAACCATCCGTCTTGTCAGCATTCTTGTAGACGACAGATAATTGACGGGCACATTCATTGGCAAGAGGACATTGTTCATTGAAACAATACTTCCAGGAGAATCCCTCATCACCTTTTGCGAAAAGTAATCTTACTAAATCAGCTTGTGTCATGTTGTTGTTGATTATAAGTTAAAAGGTTTCGGTTTCACATGGATTTTTTACTTCACTGTGGAATCGGCAAGACTTTTTCTTGTTTCTGCAAAGTTAGCAAAAAAAAATAGGATAACATGCCATCTTTATCCCATTTTTTTGTTTTTTCTTCTTGTTTTTGGTATTTTTCTCCATTAAAAGCCACAAAGGGGGGAAAACGTGGTAACAGTATGGCATTTTGTGGCAACAACAACAAGCGTATTGCCACGCACAGGCCACTGTCATTCAAGCTATTACACTCAATGTGGCAATTGTGGCAATAAGATGGTGCTTAAAACAAATCATCAAGTACCACTTCGTTCTGGGCAATGCCCGAATACATGTTGCGCTGAAGACCATAACTGCTGATAAACGTCAGCTGTATGGACTTCCGAGTTTTCGTTTCTTCCATAAAACGGGCAATTTTGTTTCTCAAAATCTTATCATAATCCTTATTGATGGCAAACTCTCCTTCCGAGAATTTCATTTCGCATAGATTGATGGTGTTGTCGCCACGCTCTATCACCATATCTATCTGAGCGGCCCGCTCATCAGCCTCCCCACTACTCTTGCTCCGCCATGAATATAAATTGGTGGATACACCAGCTATACCCAACCGCTGCTTGACCTGAGAGATATGATTCATCGCCAATATCTCGAATGAAACTCCTGCCCAGGCATAGAAACGGGGCGTGCGCTGCAACTTGCTCCAATACAGAAGATTCCGGAACGAACTTTCTCGCAGAAAACGAAAATAAAACAAGGTGAAGAAATCCACCAACTGATAAAGAGATTTTCGGGTAGAACATCCGAAGTTGACATATTTTCTGATAAATCCGCACGATTCCAGATTGTCAAGAATCGTGGTCAATGTCTTGCCTGATTTCATCTGGGCTGCATTAGCTATTTCTGTGCGAGTCATTCCATATCCACGCTCGTTCAGACACTCTACCACCTTGACATATGCCTCAGAATCCTTGAACAGGGAACGATAGAGTATCGAAAACTCATTATACAACTGACCGTTGGGATTGAACAGCATACGGTCTATATTCTGCGCTAAACTTAACCGCTCGTCCAAAAGATTAAGATAGTATGGGATGCCTCCCAATATCATGTAAAGCTCTGCCATCTCGTATCTTGACAGCATCATCCCCTTGGTCTTCAGAAACGCTTCCGATTCTCCAAGAGAAAAAGGTTGCAGCAATAGACGATGGGTAAGACGACCATAAAGTCCACCATGATTATTGATGAGTTTGTCCATCATCCAGGAAGTGGCAGAGCCACAGACTATCAGAACGATGTCGCGACGTGCCGAAGCCCATCCATTCCAGAAGTGCTCCAATGCAGAGATAAAGTCAGAGCCCACAGTATCCATCCAAGGCAGTTCGTCGAGAAAAACCACCTTGCGTTCTACTTGGGACAGAGAATCGAGATAAGAAATCAGCATCTCAAAGGCATCGAGCCAATCATGGGGCACAGATGACACTTTCCGGTCATAACGACGAAGTGTATAAAAGAAGTTTTTCAACTGTTCCTGAGTGTTTCCTCCTGCCAGTCCGGATGCCTGGAAAACCATTTCCTGCTCAAAATATTCACGCACGAGAAACGTTTTCCCCACTCTGCGGCGTCCGCATATAGCCACAAATTCAGACTGCCTAGACTCATATATGCGAGCCAGTGTATCTTGTTCACTCTTTCTACCTATTATATTGTTCTTCATTTCCTTTTCTCCTGCTTTAATTTCTTATCGCTTACAAAGATAGCAAGAAAAAGCAATTATTGGCTATATCTCACGCTGTTTTAAGCCAATAATACATATTTTTAAACATTATTGGCTAAATTCTACATTCCTTTCAGCCAATAATGCACATTTTTCTGAAAGAGCAAAAGCATTAAAAGAATACCTTTCCAAACAAAAAATTGAGGGGTGAAGGTTTTTGTCGGATACCCCAGTTCGGGATAAGGTATCAACTTTCACACATCCCATCAGAACAGCTGCGTCTTGATGCCTAATGACAAGCCGAAGACATCCCAGAAACCGGCAGAACCATTGCGATAGAAACGCATGAAATAAATATCGTTGGTGCTCAGCTCGTAGAAGAAGGTGACACTCTTCACAAACTTGCGGCGGTTCTCGGGCACATCCACCGTGAAACGCTCTCCCACAAAGATGTTGGGGCGGATGCGTGTGGAGAAAGGATAATAGCCACTGCCATACTTTGACGGCTGCTTCGTCCAGAAATCTGAGCCAAAGACGGTGTTGAAATACAAGCCACACTCCAAAGGCTCGAAGGCCCAGCCATGACCCATCGTCACCGACCAGGGTATATAATTCTGCTTCAGGGTCATCGTCATCTTGGCATTGTTGGAGTCATATTTCGGTATGTAACCGAAGAGCAACTGCGTCTCCCACTGGCGATGCTTGCCATAATCCCAGCCCACTCCAAAGGAGAACAGTCCCATGTTGCCACAAGTCTGCAGGACGGTTTGCGTAGGGATGAGTGCCCCCCAGTAGCGGCGATAACGGTGAATGCGGTTGTCATAGCGACTATGTTTCACCACCGTGTCGCGAGCAGCCAACGTTGTATCTGCCACGGCGTTCTGTTGCGCCTGAACACATGCTGGCATCAGAAACGAAAGAAGAAATATCCTAAAAATCAATAATCTCATAGCTGTAATCGTCGGGAGTAATGGTAAATATATAATACTTTCGCTCCTTGGCACTCGCTGTCATATAGAAGATAGTACCGTCATCATAGAGGTCCTGTATGCGAATGTGATGGCCATGACCGTCGAGACAGAACATCAGCTGGGGCAGCTTGTGGATGTAATCATTGAAGGGTTCTGCCACGTTATTGTTGAACTGCTCGGTGAAAGGAGGGGCATGCATACAAACGACTGAGCGATCGAACTCATCTGCCCGATTGGTCCACTCGGCCTTGATAAAGTCGAAATTGGGAACTGGTTGCGAATAATCGTACTCGATGGCATTGGTATTGAGGCACACAAACTTCACTCTGCCTGCGATAAAAGCAAAGTCGGGATTGCCAAAAGTCACCTGGTAAGCCTTTGTCCCTGTACCGAGACAGTCGTGATTGCCCAAGAGTGCCACAAAGGGTTTGTTGAGTTTCTTGAGCCGGTCGCGAGTCCAGAGAAATTCCTTTGTACCACCAAAGTCGGTCATGTCGCCACCATGAATCACAAAGTCGATATCTGGCCTGCGGTTGATGTCGCTCACCTCGTCGCTCAGGTCATTGAGCCACTGGTGTGAGTCGCTGATAAAGGCGAAACGAAAGGTGGTTTTGTCCTTCGTCGCCTCCTCTATCTTCACTATCTGCTTGGCGTTGACATTCTTCTCTCCCTTGATATTCACATCATAAGGATGCACGTCGAACACCTTGTCACAACTGACGAGCGACAGCCCCAACAGGCCAACCATCGCCCAGATAAATCTCATCTTTCTTTTTTTCATACGGCTGCAAAGATAATCAAAAAACCTGAATTACGAAATAGTTTTGTATTCGAAAAGAAATCAAAGAGTACATATATTCCTTATTTCGTGACATTTAGAACAGTCGTTCACCAGATTAAGCCCCCTTAAAAAATGATAAGCCCTGGAGTAAACGAGACTCTTGGGGGACGCACAAACAGTATGTTCGCTGGGCTCCTCAGGAAACTATCCCTCCCAAATCTCATAAGAGAACGGAAAGGCAAGGGCATCCGCCTGCACCTGAGAAATATCCGCCTGCATCTGAGAAGCATCCGCATTCCATACTGCCGAGGCGCAGCCCCCCTTCAAGAAATGAACCCGGGCGGAGAGCGCCTTGCGGAACACACGATAACTCTTGAGAGTACGGTCGGCATCGGCTTGCTGGATGAAGAAAACATATCTGTTGAGAGGATGGGCAGCCATGACGGAAGCGATGCGTGTAGCCAACTTCTCGGCTGACTGGGGACCGATTTTCGCAAAGATGTACGAGAAATGGAAGAAGATGACCGTAGGAACGCTGGACAAAGCATTCCAATCATCGTCATTCAACTCCTCAAAATGGCTCAGCTTGTGATAAACCACCCGGTCGGCGTAAGCGGCATGAAGCATCCGCTCGCCCATCTGATGCATGCTCTCCGAGATGTCGACTGCCTCGTACTCCAAACATCCTATCTTGTCGCCGAAAACCTGCATGAAAGCCAGGGCATTGGTGGCCGGTCCGCAACCCAGATGCACCGAGATGGTGCGCAGGGAGGTGGAGGAAAGCCTCTCCTCCACCCACTCCCGAACCGAGCCGTACATCAGCTTGGCGCAGGCATAGTGGGCAGGCATCATGTTGTGACAGTAAACGAGCACCTGGTCGGCGGGCGTGAAGGTGCGCATCCGGTTTCTGCCCGAGGTGTCCTTGAGGTCGGTCTGAATGATTTTGGATTGCACGAAATGGCTCCTGCCATAGTCGATGAGCGCCTGGTTGGTGGCAAACTCGTTGCCCAGAACATACTGGGGCAAACGGGTCATCGCATCGCCCTTGACGGGCTCTTCGACGACCGTACGAAACGTACGGTCAAAGGTTTCATCAGATGATAATTCCACGAGCGGGAAACCCGCATTTCTCTGTTCATCGCAAGAATCGAGCGAATCGAGCGAACCGAGCGAACCGACAGAATCGAGCGAATCGAGCGACCCTGCTTCCCCAACGACAAAGTTTCCGCTCACATAGTCGCTGGGCGAGATGTCGAAATAGCTCTGCCTGTTACGGGCAAACTCCATGAGCTTGAAGAAGATGACGTTCTCGCGCAGGAGTCTGGCGTTGCCGATCATGATGAGATGTTTCATGGCACGGGTCATCGCCACGTTGAGCTTGCGGTCGATGATTTCGCCCGACGCACGGTCCACATACTGGTTGCCGGTGAGGAATCCCAACTGATAGTATTTCCTGATGGTGAAGCCGTAGATGATGTTCTCGCACTGGCTTCCCTGATAGCGCTCCACGGTGTCGATCATGATGTCGTGGAGCGGTTCGATGTGGTAGCTGTCTATCTCGTTGCGTATGGTGGAGATCTGATTGCGATAGGGCACGATGATGCCCACCGTGCGGTCTTTGTCGAAGCCCTCTGGATCCATGAGGTAGATGCGATGCACCGTGGCGGCGATCATCCTGGCCTCGATGAGATTCACCTTGTCGGAGGTCTCCTGCTGCCATGGGTCGAGTCCTGTCTGTCGTGGCTCGGGATAGGTGACGAAGGCGATGCGGCGGGTGGTGAGCAATGCCTCCAGCCCGTCGTGGCTCTCAGAGGTGAGCGGCGTGGGCTCCTCCTGATAAGGCAGGGGCACGGGGATGAGCTTGTTCTGATAGAAGGCATAGTTGGGGAAGATGGCTATCTCGCGGTGCATACGTCCCTGGCGGGTGAGCATGTAGCTGTACTCGTTGTTGACACCCTCGGAGCGATAAGCCTTGATGAGGCGCTCGAAGAGCGAGAGCCGGCAGTCGGTGAGGTGGATGGCCCGCAGGTTGGGTTCCTGCACCATGGATTCCGACTCCTGTTGCTGCACAACGGCTGGCAACTGTTTCTCGTCGCCTATGAGCACAAACTTGGCGATGGCGTGCTCGCCCGTGCGTGCATTCTTCGCCGAGAGCAGACCTACGATTTGTGGCTCGAGTATCTGGGATGCCTCGTCGACAATAGCCAGGTCGAAATGCTTGATCGACAGGAGGGCTATCTGACTGTTGAAGGCTGTGGTGGTGCCGCAGAACACACGGCAACGCTCTATCATCTGCCTGATGTCACGGCCGTCGCGGCACGCCTCCGACCGCTTGCCGAGCAGGTGGGAGCGGTAAGCCTCATGACAGCCCAGCTCGCTGCCCAAGCGCACGAAATCGATGCCCTCGCCTACCAGTTTGCTGCACATCTCGTCCACAGCCCTGTTGGTGAACGAGAGCAGCAGTACCGACGTGCCTTCCTCCATGAGCTGTTCCTTCAGCACGTTGACCATGCCGAAGGAGGTCTTACCCGTGCCGGGAGGTCCGATGATGAGGAAGAGGTCCCGGGCCTGCTTCACGCGCAGCACCAGGTCGTTGAACTCCGTGTTGCCCTGGCTGGCGTAGTCGCCCTGGAGTGTGAGCGTGGTGTCGACCCTCGGCTTGCGCTGCAACAGGAGCAAGTCCTTGCGTTCCTGTGAAGCTTCAAGGAAGAGTTGAAGACCCTGATAAAGAGCACGGTACGACGATTCCATAAAGTCATGCTCTATCGCCCACACCTCGCCCTCGAACACCTCGCGCTGGGTCTGCGGATTGCGGAGCGACACCTCTACCCTCGTCTCGTGAATGTCGACGATCGACCCACGGAACACATAGTGGCGCGTGGCGTTGGGCTCGCCCTCAAGGGTGGGATTGTAGGCATAGAAGAAGACGATATCGCCCTTGCGGAAGTTGGACACGTCCTTGTCCTGTCCGTCGGCGAAGGCGAACTCCACGCGCTCGATGGGCATTCCCTTGACCTGTCGGATGGGCATCATGCGCAGGTCGCAATAGATGTTGCCGGCGTTGCGTCGCTCGTCGAGTGTGGAGTTCCATACCGAGGCGAATCCCGACTCCTCCTTGGTTCGGTTGCCCACCTTGGAGAGCATCTGCTCGTTCTCCACAAAGGTGAGGAAGCGGTAGTAATAGTCTTTCTCCAAGGGTGTGGACGTGCGCACCCGGTCGAGCAGCGCCTGCAGCTGTGGCCGCTTGTAGCGTTCCCACAACGTTCCGCTCTCGCCCGGACATACGAGCTCGGGGGTGAGCGACTCGAGAATACGGAATCCGCCACGTGTGAGGAGCAGTTCGAGCCAGGCCACCTGGTTGCGCAACCTGAGCGCCTTGAAGAGCAGGTCGGGCGCCGAGGCGATGTCGAGCAGGCTGTTGGCGTACTTCGAGTAGAGCATGTAGGAATGGAAGTCCTTGTAGGCCACGCCGTAGTTGTATCTGAAGATGGCACGATAGAGCAGCGCCTGCACATAGTGGTCGGGGCGAATGCGGGGTGTCTCGGGGCTCGACTTATAGGACGCCTTGCCCGATTTCTGCTCCACCATGAGCGTGAGGTCTTTCTGAATGAAGTCCATACGGGCCTGCAGTCCGAGTGTGGGCGAGAAGAAGGAAGGCTCCAGGATGGTGTTCTTGCCGTCGCGCCTGAAGGCTACCGACGAGGCCTCGGCCAGGGCTCCCTGCACGGCACGGCGAATGTGCTGGCGCTGCAGTTCGGCATCGGCACGGAAATGGTCTGAGAGGGGCGTCACGGCGAGACTCACGGCATTGCGGGCGCAAAAGTCGGCCATGCTCTTCTCGTAGGGGCGGTCTACGTGGTAAACCTCCTCATCGAGCAGCTGTCCGGCAAAGTTACCCAGCATGATGGCCTCGTTGCTGAAGGCGGGCGCCAGCTTCCTGAGCATGTAGGCGTAGGGGGTGGCGGTCTCCTGCTCGGAGAAGCATCCTGCCAGCGAGGTGACGTCTATCAGATAGTCGGGGTTGTAGATGATGATGGCGGGATAGATGATGCCAGCCTCCTCGCGGGGCAGGATGAGGTTGAGCTGTTCGCCCTTGAGCAGGATGTCGGCCAGATAGGCTCGGTCGCCCAGCGCATACGGGTTGTCGGCCTTGCGATAGTAGATGCGGCACGACTCGCCCGTCTCGCTGTCGGTGGCTGTGATGAGGGTGTCGTCCCAGGTGTCGATGATGACCCGCATCTCGCTGCCCTTGCGATAGAGCGGACGGTAATAGGAAGCCACGACATAGGGGAAACGATGGTCGAGACTGGCGGGCACGGGAATGTCGTAAACGAGAGCGATAAACTTGCACAGGGCGGCTGTGTCGTGGGCGACAGACTGGCGCAGCTCTTCATCGGTCAGTACGGCTTCGGGGGCATCCTGAGCCCGTCGGGGCGCATTCTGAAGACGGCGCAAGCGGATGCGGAAGGCGTTGACCGAAGCCGAGAGAGAGGCGTCGCGCATCTTGTCGCGGTTCTCGGTGAGCAGATAGTCCACCTTGGCGAAGAAGCCGGCAAACTTGGTCTTCGACTGCTGCAACTTTCCCTCCACGGCCTGATGGAAAACCTCGCTGAGCAGACGGTAACGCAGACGGATGTCAATGTCGGCGGGTATCTGGTCGACCTGTTCGAAGAGGTCGGTCGCCACACTCTCCACGTGCAGCCCTGCCAGCCCCTCGCCTGCCGTCTGCACATCGTAGGCCTCTATCCTGAGGCGTCGGGGAATGTCGCGCATCTGCTCGGCCGTAAAGATCTGTGTGCCCTGACTTCTACGGCCGAGGACATCTCCCAGGTGGCGGTTGTCGCACACGGAGAGCCACTTCCCTACACTCTCCGAGAGGCCCGAGGCGTCGATCTCCGCATCCCGGCTGAACACGACCACCACTCCCACTTCGAGGCGCTCACATCCGAGATATTTGCGCAGTCCTGCGGCAGTTCGGCTTCGGTTGAGCCGTGCCTGTGCAAAGGGACTTTTGCCGTAGGCTCCACCAGCTATCGTCCTGCCGTCGCTGGTCCAGGGTCCGTTCTCGCCTGCCACGATGCTGCCGCCCCAGTTCTTGAACTCTATCACCAATGCCGCCTGCGGTGTGAAGAGCAGCGCATCGAGCTCCACGCCCTCGATGTTGTAGTTGCCCACGAGCACGTATTCCCCACCCGTCTGCGTCTCCAACTCGCCCAGGATTCGGCAAAGTGCATCAAACTGCCTGATCTCGGCCGCATGCTCATACTCAGAAATCTTGTATATTCTCACCCCCATGTGTCGTTTTTTATTTTGCTCACAAAATTACAAATTATTTTCGATACCACCAAATTTTTGCCTGCGTCAACAGGCGAAAATGGACAGAAGTGCTGACACTGACACTGACAGTCCAAAATTCCGCAACTCCCCCCTTGAGGGAAAAGGGTGAAAGAGAAAGTTTATATTTATATATATATAAATATAAAAATATATTATTAACATTTCTTTACTTTTCCGTTCTCATTTCATCAAAGACAGGGTGCGGAAAATCGGACTGTCAGTGTCAGTGTCAGCAGAGGGATGGGTTGAATGATATTTTTTTGACAATGCGCTGACACTGACACTGACAGTCCAAAATTATGTCCCTTACAGGAGAAAACTTAGTTTTCATACATGCGAAACTAAGTTTATGCATGGCAAAACTTGAAGTCATTAGAAATGATATTTCGAACCCACGCTGAGACGCAGTTCCACCTCGGCAGGATTGCACCAGTGGGGAGCCTCCAGGTTCTTGGTAGAAAGCGTGGCGGAAGGTTCAAGATGCAGTTCCACACGAGGCGACACGCGCAGGCCAGCCTGCATGGCAGCATGAAGACCCGGAGCATAGTTGGGCGTGCGGTGCTCCTTGGTGCTTACTGCCACCTGGGCACCCAGCAGACCCGTGAACTGCACCAGTTCGTCGTCGGAAGGCTCGCCCGTAACGGCACTCTTCAGGTTCATCATGTAGTCGGCACGAAGGGCTGTGAGCGTCTTGCTGCCCAGGTTGGGCGAAGGCACGAGGGTGTTGCCCAAAGCCACCTGGATGCCGCTCAGAGAGCTGAACCAATGGCCGTAACCGATGTCGGTGGGAAGAGTGAGACGGCGACCGATGCTTCCTCCATCGCCCATATTGCCGGTATAGACACCCGTTCCGGCACTCAGGAAGACGTAATTTCTGCGCGATGGAGCCTCGTCGAGGTCCTTGTTGCGGGAGCTGCGCTGCACGTTGTACTCCACACCCAACTGCACCTGGGGCTGCAGACGATGCGAACGGAAGCCCTTGTAGCGCGAGGTGAACTCATAGCCCAACTGAGCCTCGCCCAGCAGGTTGACGTGCGACGAGAGGCGCAGGGCAAGCTGTCCGCCGGCATGAAGGTCGGAGTTGAGACGGGTGTACTCGGAGTGGTCGGCACCAAGATTGAAGCCCAGCACGGAGCGCAGGGAGAGCACACGCGAGTTGTCGCAACCATAGCTGACGGCCGTGAGGTCGGTCATCCAGTCGAAACCGCCCGTTGCCGCACCGTAGTAGCGCTCGTTGATGGGGCGTCCGAACATGCCCTGGAAACTGTAGCGGAAGCCTGCCATCGGAGCCGACCAGTGGGTGTAGCTGATGCGTGCCACAGGCATGTAGCGCTTCCACTCGTCGTACTGGAAGAGGCGCACCGCCATACCTCCCGTGAGGGCGAAACTGTTGCGTCGCATCTTCATGTTGTCCTCTGCCTGATGGGCCTTACGCGACATTTCCTCGTGATAGGTGTAGACGAATCCAGCCATGAGCGAGCTGGTCACATCGAGCTTGTCGACCGTATAGGCATTGGGCGCCCAACGGCTGTTGTAGAGGTCGAAACGTGGCTCGAGCACGAAGTCGATGTCGCGCGAGAGGCGGACATTGGCCTGCAGACCGGCTCCTACGTTCAGACTGTAGCGCGACTCGGTGTACCAGTCGCGCGAGTAGTTGAAGCCGATTCCCGCCAGGGCGTTGACCCAGAAGCGTCGCTCGGGCTTGAGTCCGCCGAAGGCATTGTGCAGATTGAGCATATAGTCGAGACGGGCACCTATGGCACGCATACGAGTCGCGTCGTTCTGCATGAAGGTGGTGGTGTTGAGGTTCAGACGAAGTGCGTTGCAGGGGTCGATCCACTTGCCGAGCGACACAGCCACGCTCATGCCCGTGTTGTCGTGCCAGTCGCTGACGTGGGCGCTGCCCATGAACATGGGTCCTGCCTGCACGCCGGCAAAGAGTCCGTCGGCAAAGCTGTGGGGCGTGGAGAAATAGGAACGCATGTTGCCCCTGCGCACGTCGGGCATACGGACGCCCAGACCCATGGTGAGGCTTGCCATGGGGCGAAGATTGCGCCAGGTCTGCACCTGCGACACGTTGTCCTGCGTCACGCCCACACGTGTCTCTGCATAGACGTAGGTGATGGGCGAGAAAGCATACTGTCCGCGCAGACCCATGTGAGCGCCGAAGCCGTGGTCGTTGTGCTTGTTCTCACGCGAATACGACAGGTCGACGCCGGCAATGCCGTACACCTCGAAGGGATGCTGGCTGTAGTGAGTGCCGGGCTGGGCGATGGCGGTGATGTTGAGCAGATAGTCGAGGCCCACGGAGGCGTATTTCGTCTCCTTGCCGCTGATCTTGTAGGCTCCGCCATAGAAGTTGAGCCTTACTCCGTGTTCGGGCGAGATCCAGTCGCCCAAGCCCATCTCAGCGGTGGGACCCAGCTTGACGTTGTGGCGGCCCATGAGATTGCCTCCGAAACCGAAATCCATGAACAGATGGTCCATGAACTTCTTGTCCTTGTACGACTTGGTGACCTGTGGGCGCTGCAACATATAGTCGAGAGCGCTCTTCGAGAGCTGCGCCTTACCGGTGAGGGGTGCGCCCGCCATGATGAGGGCGCTTATGAGGATGAAATCTTTTCTTTTCATGATGATCTGTGTGTGTGTGTTTATTGTTGTTTATCCGTAGACAGGAGGTCGGTCACGTCGCCGTCGGTCTTGGCGATTTCCTTGAGCGAGGGGTCCATGGCGAAAGCTCGTTTTAGCTCCTCGTAGGCCTCGGTGGGGTCGTTGGTACGGTTCAGACAGATGGCACGGAGATAGTGGCTCACAGCCTCGTTGTCGGGCAACTGACGACTCATGCGCAGGGCTGCGTCGTCAAGCTTCATGGCAAGGAGCATCACCACCTCGTTGCGCTTGCCGGTCTTGGCGATGGCGGCGTAGTTTTTGGCATCGTAACGGCTGTTGAGAACGGCGTTGACGGCCAGCATGGTGTGGGTCGACTCGTTGTCGTTGACGAAATGGGCCACGGAGTCGGCAGAGGCATAAAGGCCCTCGTTGAGCAGGGTGATGAGCTGGTTGACGTTGACTTCCTGAGGGGCACCCGCTCCGGCGAAGGGGCGCAACAGGGAGGCGTCGTACTGGCGATGGTTGATGAGCTGCACAGAGAGGTCGTTGGCTGCTGCCATGAACGAGGGGTACACCTCGAGTGCCTGGCGCATCATGGCGACGCGCTTCGCTGTGTCGGCCTCGGCACGGTAGAGCTTGAAGAACTCATACTTCGACAGCTGGCTGTAGTCCTGGGCGTAGAGCTGGGCAATCTCGTCGATGGTGAGGGTGCGGTAAACGTTGTAGTGCAGGGTGTAGTCCACACGGCGCAACTGGGGCAGACAGCGGGTGGCGATGATCTTGTGATAGAAAGGCAGGCGCTGGATGGCTCTGCCCTGGGCCTCGATATTGCCAGGATGAGCAGCCAGGATGGCCTCTACCCTGTCGGCCTCGCTGGCAAGGGTGTCCTTGCGGAGTATCTCGGCCACACGCGACCAGGGAGCCACCGTGGCGTCGGACGTGAAGGTCATTCCCTGGGTCATGTCGGCAGGAAGGGTGCGCTTCAGGAAGCCGAGGGCGTAGTCCATACGCATCTTGGCCAGACTCATGTTGCGGGAGTAGCGTCCCTCAGGCGACGACTGACCTCGGAGCTCGAGCGAGCTGAGCGAGGCGCCCTTCGACTGGGAATGGTCTCTATCTGCTGACGGAGCTTGTCGATCTCGGAGGCGTTCTGCGGGTCGCTGCTGTCGAAGACGGCCTTGCCCACGGGGAAACGGAGGTTCACCTTGCCCTGACTGTCGCGAAGCTGCACCTCCTTCTTGGGGAAGTAGGCTGAGTCGGTAAGTTCGTGGGCGGCAAAGCTGTAGTCGAGGAAGCGCAGGGGGTTGACGGTTCCACGGGCGATGATGGTGGTGTCGCGGTAGAGGATGCGGTTGTAGTTCTCGATGGCCATATAGACGTCGCAGGAGAAGTCGTCCTTCACGTGCTCCACGTAGATGGAGTCGTTGTAGCCTATGATGTCGTTGGGGCGGCCTTTCTCACGTGTCTGCTCGCTCTTCACGGTGATGTAGCGTGCCAGAGGGTCGCCGGCAAGCGAGTCGTTGAGGTCGAAGTTGTAGAGTCGGTCCTGCGTTTCGTTATACTCGCGTGCGTCGTACACCATCGGTTTCATGAGGGTCACCTGCTTGCGGGTGGCGTTGTTGAGCACGGGCTGAACCACGAGTCGGGTGTTGTGCGAGAACATCTCGCGGGGCACACGCACACGGGTCTTCACATAGAAATAGTTGCCTCTGACCTCGATGTCGGTTGGCTCGGGCAGGATCTTGTCGGTAATGCGCTTCTGCGAGATGGTCACCTCCTTGAGCGAGACACTCTCCTCTTCGAGCACCACGCGCAGTCGCGACTTGCCCTTCACGTCCACTTCCTTGGTCTTCATACCCACCATGGAGAAACGCAGACGGGCATTGGAACGCACGTTGACGGCAAAGGTTCCGTCGACATCGGTCATGGCAAGCACACGGCGTGTGGAGGCGTCGGAAACGTTGACACCGATACAGGGTGAGCCGTCCGACTTGACAACTACCGTACCCAGCACTCGCATGACCTCCTGTGCGGAGACGTCCGATACGGTGAGCAAGAAGAGGGCGACAAGAAAAGTAATGGAGCGAAGAGGCTTCATGAATAATAAGTTATGAGTAGTCATAAATTGCATTCTTACCCCAGTTCGGGATAAGAAATAGTTTATAAAAAAGTTGGTAGTCTCATAAATA
>ENA-OPJP01000235-OPJP01000235.1-human-gut-metagenome-genome-assembly--contig:-NODE-235-length-16077-cov-2.099176_pt1 | contig 16077 bp, 9 predicted proteins | sample MGYA00241417_ERZ501664 | MGnify/ENA primary metagenome ERZ501664 (study PRJEB25962, sample SAMEA2042200) | human gut metagenome | biome: human gut; feature: human-associated habitat; material: faeces...
CCCCCCCCTTCGGTCCCCGCCGTATTGTGGAGCATATGAAGGGCCAGGGGCTGCGCATTGATTCGGTCAATGCCATCGGAGGTATCAGCAAGAAGGCGCCCTTCGTGATGCAGACGCTGGCGGACGTGCTGGACATGCCCATCCGTGTGGTCCGCTCGGAACAGACCTGTGCCTTGGGAGCGGCAATGTTCGCGGCAGTTGCCGCAGGGGTGTACAAGGATATCAATGAGGCGACAAGGCATATGGGGTCGGACATCGAGGCTGAATACCGGCCGGATGAGAAAAGAGCCCTCATCTACGAAAAACTATACAAGAAATATCTTGAACTGGCAAAACTTGCTGAAACCATTAACTAAGTATATAAACCAATTAATTTATTTAAACCATGAAAATCAAATTTTTTATCTTAGCAGCCTTATGTATGGCAACTATAAGCATTTACGCTCAAAATTTTAATGGACTTGACATGAATATGGGTAATTTATATCGCTTATCCAATGCCAAGACACGTTCCATCAGCCCTGAAAACTTTACAGGTGAGAAAGGTAAAGGTGGTATGGCTGATCCAATTACAGATAAAGAAAAAATAAATCAAGCTAATGCACATCATGCAGCTAAAACTTTAGGGCAAGGCTGGAAAGTCAATCCTTATGTAAACATTGGCCCTAACGAAACTTTTACTTTAGCAGAAATCGAAGGCCCTGGTTCTATACAACAAATTTGGATGACACCAACAGGTGAATGGAGAAAAACAATTATTCGCTTTTATTGGGATGATGAAAAAGAACCTTCTGTAGAGTGCCCTATAGGTGATTTTTTCTGCAGTGGTTGGGGACTATATTCTCCATTAAGTTCATTAGCAGTTTGTGTAAACCCTGGTAGTGCGTTCAATTGTTATTGGCAAATGCCTTTCCGCAAAAAATGTAAAATTACAATGGAAAACATTGACCCCAATAATGAAATGAGAGTTTATTACCAAATAAACTACACTTTAACAGAAGTTCCTGAGGATGCAGCTTATTTTCATGCACAATTCCGTCGCTCAAATCCTAATATAAATTCTGACCATGTATTGGTTGATGGTATTAAAGGTAAAGGACAATACGTTGGTACATATATTGCTTGGCAAGTGAATAATAACGGTTGGTGGGGTGAAGGTGAAATTAAATTCTTCATGGATGGTGATAAGAAATTTCCGACAATCTGCGGTACTGGTACAGAAGATTACTTTTGCGGATCTTACAACTTTGAAAATAAAACGACGCATCAATATGAAGAATTCACTACTCCTTATGCAGGATTACATCAGATTATTCGCCCAGATGGAGTTTATCGTTCACAACAACGTTTTGGCATGTATCGTTGGCACATACTTGATCCAATCCGTTTTGAAAAGGATTTAAAAGTTACAATTCAAGATCTTGGATGGCGTAACGACGGCCGATATCTCGATCAGAAATCAGACATTTCTTCTGTTGTATTTTGGTATCAAACTGAACCACATGCTAAATTTCCAACATTACCTTCAGTAGACGATCTAGAAATTGTACGACCTTTTTAAAATACTCTGAGAAATATATAATTATTTATCTAAACATTTTATCACTTTGAATCTATGCTAAATTTTTATCAAAAAAGGACTTTGTCCAATACAATTCGACTAATGACAATATTATATATGTTATGCATATGTCAATTAGCTATTGCACAAACCAAAAACTTCCAAGGTGTCGTAAAAGATGCAAAAGGCAACACATTACCAGGAGTTACAATATTGGAAACTGGCACCAGTAATGGAGTTTCAACAAATATTGACGGAATATTTGAGATAAAATTAAGACCTGGCAGTACATTAACAGTAAGTTATATTGGATACATTACTCGCACCATTCCAACTAACGATAAAACTACTTTTTTAAACATCATTCTTGAAGAAGATGTATTTCAGCTTGATGATGTGGTAGTGGTAGGTTATGGTTCCATGAAAAAAGGTGAAGTAACCAGTGCTATTACATCAGTAAAAAAAGACGATTTTCTTGCCGGGATGGTAAAAAGTCCCGAACAACTCCTTCAAGGAAAAGTAGCAGGTCTTCAACTTTCAAATTATACTGGTGATCCTGTATTAGGACTCGAAATGACTATTCGAGGTGTTAATTCATTATCTGGTAATACTAGTCCATTGATCGTTATTGACGGAATTCCAGGTGGTAGTTTAACAGCTATTTCAAGTGAAGACATAGAATCTATAGATGTGCTAAAAGATGGTTCTGCAGCTGCTATTTATGGTACTCGTGGTACAAATGGTGTCATTGTAATTACTACCAATCGTGCTAAAGCGACTAAACTTTCCATGGAGTATAATGGATCTATCTCATTTGAAACATTTGCAAAACATGCTGATATGTTAACAGCCAATGATTATCGTAGATTAACAGATGATCCTGATTTTCCAGGTATTCAAGATGAGGGAACTACCACTGATTGGGTGGACGCTATTAGTCGTACAGCTATCAGCCACAATCATTTTCTTTCTTTGAAAGGTGGTAGCGCTGAATCCAATTACGTAGCTTCCATAGATTATCGCAAACGTGAAGGTGTCATTCGTCATACAGATCGTGAATCTATTACAGCTAAAATAGGTCTAAATCATAATATGTTCAATAATAAATTACGCTTTCAATTCAATATCAATGATAGTTATGTCACCCAACAACGTGCATGGTATGCAGCCTATTTAAATGCTTTATTAGAAAATCCTACCCGCCCTATCTATGATGAAAATGGAAATTATACGGAATATAAAGTAAATCTTAAACCTTATAATCCGGTTGCCATGATTAATGAAGAATATGATGTAGAAGGATACAATCAATTAATGATGAGCGGGAAAATAACTTTATCACCAATTGAAGGTCTTAATCTAAGTGTGATGGGAGCTATGCAACGTTTTGATCGCATGGAGAATAAAAGCAATACATTTAAACATATGACTACTGTGGTAAACGGAGATTATGGTAATGTTTGGAATTGGGCTGATAATACAATGCAAAAGAATTTAGAATTGGTAGGTGATTATACCAAATCATTAGGTTTACACAATCTAGGTGCCATGATAGGTTATAGTTACCAAGATGATGATGCTAAAGGTATATATCAATGGGCAAAAGATTTTCCAACAGATATGTTTGGACCTTGGAATATTGGTTCTATGAATGATATGAAGGATAATAAGGCAGCTATGACCAGTTATAGAAATACTCATAAACTAATTTCATTTTTTGGTCGATTGACTTATAATTACAATGAAAAGTATATGTTTATGGCCAGTTTACGCCGTGAAGGTTCATCACGCTTTGGAGATAACCATAAATGGGGTTGGTTTCCTGCTATATCAGCAGGATGGCGCATTAGCAAAGAGAATTTTATGCAAGATATCCAATGGTTAGATGACTTAAAAGTTCGCATAGGTTATGGCGTTACAGGTAATGAAGTCACATCTAATTTACTATCCATGTATTTGTTAAATTATGGTGGATATGCATATATTAATGGAAAATGGACACAAGGTGCAGGTCCATACCAAAATCCTAATCCCGATTTAAAATGGGAAACGAAGAGTGAGTTAAATTTGGGACTTGATTTTTCATTCCTAAAAAATAGACTTTCTGGTTCTATTGATATTTATCACCGTGAAACTTCAGATCTACTTTCTACCTATGAAGTACCAACTCCACCTTACATTGTATCAAGTATGATGGCAAATGTTGGAAAAATTAGAAATCAAGGCATCGAATTGTTATTAAGTGGTACTCCTATTAAAACACGCGATTTACGTTTTGACATTACAGGAACATTTTCCTATAACAAAAATAAAATCATTTCTTTATCAAATGGACTTTATCAAAAAGATTATTGGTATGAAGGAGCTACCGGTTCACCAATTCAAACCCATACTCACATAGTAAGAGAAGGTGATCCCGTTGGTAATTTCCATGGTTTCCAGACTCATAGTCTTACATCTGATGGTTTATGGATGGTATATGGTGCTGATGGTCAACCCAAATTATTGACTGATGCTGATGATGGCGACAAAAAAGTTATTGGTAATGGTATTCCAACAACTTATGGAAGTCTAAATTTAGCATTAAGCTATAAAGGTTTCGACGTATCTGTTATGTTCCGCGGTGCATTCAATTTTCAAGTCTTGAACCGCCAACGTATGCATTGGGAAACAACCTCACGTATTGGAGAAGGCAATCTACCTCGCTCAGTATTGGAAAAACCATTTGGTAGTAATTCATATGTAAAAGGTGCTCCTGCTATGCAAAGTTATTATGTAGAAGATGGTGATTATGTAAAATTGGATAATATAAGTGTTGGCTATACATTTAATCTTAAAAAACAAAAAGTCATTCAACGTCTTCGTCTATATGTAGCAGGCAATAATTTACTCACAATGACTGGTTATAAAGGACTAGATCCAGAAGTTAGTATTAAAGGACTTGCTCCTGGTGTTGAAGGATCTGGTGCAGGCGAGTTATATCCCACTACACGTCAGTTCACTGTTGGCTTAAATCTTTTATTTTAACCTTAAAAAATTACAGCAATGTTCAAAAAACAATATATTACTGGTGCATTTTTAGCTGTTATCTCTTTATTCAGTTCTTGTACCAATTTGGATGAAGAAATTTTTAGTAGCATCCCTGAAAAAGACTTTTATAAAACTGAATCTGAATTCTTGGCAGCCATGGTTCCCATATATTCCAGTATGCGTACCTTAACAGAACATTCAAACTGGTGGGATTTAGAAGAAACTACCGATGTTTGTGTTACTCCAGTTAAAAATCATGGCTTATGGTATGATGGAGGTATTTATATTCGCTTACACCAACATTCTTGGATGGAAGAAGATGCACATCTAAACAGATGCAGGAATGCATTATATTCAGGTGTCTCAAGTGCTAATAGAGTTCTTTACCAATTTGAAAATTCAACAATAGAAATGAATGGTAAAGAAAATTATATTGCAGAATTAAAAGTAGCTCGCGCATTTTATTATTACTTACTACTAGAAGCTTTTGGTAATGTTCCCATTATTGATCGATTTGATGTTCCTGATGGTTATTTACCAGCAACAGAGCCACGGTCTAAAGTTTTTGAATTCGTTGAGTCGGAATTAAAAAATAATATCAATAACTTAAGTGAAGATGTCTTAAACACCTATGGACGTTTTAATAAATGGAACGCAAAAATGCTTTTGGCACGTCTATATTTGAATGCTGAAGCATGGATAGGAACTCCCATGTATAATGAATGTGAAAATTTATGCAATGAAATTATTGCTACTAATAAATATAGACTAGACGGAGATTATTCACTCCCATTTTCTACAAATAACGAATTGAGTAATGAAACAATGTTTGTAATTCCATTCGATGAAACCAAATCAGGTGGTCAAATTTATATGTGGGCACGCAAAACTTTACACTATTCTCAAATGCAAACTTTCAACCTCCAAGCCACTTGGCTTGATGGTGGGTGCGTCGGAGTTCCTACTTTCTTTGATAACTATATAGAAGGTGATAAGCGTTTAGAAAAAACATGGCGCATGGGACAACAATATGCACTTGATGGTACTCCATTATGGACAAATGGTTGGTGCGGAGACCCACAAATGCTGCTCAGTTATACCAAAGATGTTACTAATATTAGTGGAGATGCTACCATGTATCAAGGGTATCGTTTTGGCAAATATGAAATCAAAATAGGTGCAACAGGTACTCCTGATAATGATTATGTCATTATGAGATATGCCGAAGTATTAATGATGAAAGCTGAATGTATACTCCGTACAGGAGGTAGCTCACAAGAAGCTGCCGAATTAGTAAATGAAGTACGTAGAAGAAACTTCGATACAACCAATGAATTAACCGGTTCAGAATTAGAAGCTACCACAATTTGTAATGGAGTTCCAGTAAAATATGGTCGTTTTCTTCAAGAACTTGGTGTAGAATTTGCATTAGAAGGCTTACGTCGAAGTCAACTTATTCGTTTTGATAATAATTTCACAAAAGGTACTTGGTGGGAACACCAGCCTACTAATGATACAAAACGTAATCTCATGCTAATACCATTTGATCAGCTACAACGTAATTCTAATTTAGTACAAAACCCTAAATAATACTATCATATTTCAAGCGGAATTTGAAAAATGTAAATTCCGCTTGTATTTTCTAACTAAATATATTATTATAAAAATGAGAAAACTTTTTATTATATGTGCCCTCCTATTCTGCCTTGGTACCGCTTCAGCCCAGCAGAAGTTCTCTGTGGCATCTCCCGACGGGAAGCTGAAGCTTGTGTTGGACATAGCACCTGAGAAAGTGGCCTACAGCGTGAAATACGGGAAACAGCAGCTGCTGGAGGACTCAAGGCTGGGATTCGAGTTCGACAGCGGAGAGTTCGGGGCAGGGCTCAAGGCGGGAAAGGTACAAAGGAGGAAAATAGACGAGGCCTACGAGCTGGTAGTGGGGAAGGTCCGCAGAGCGAGGAACTACTGCAACGAGATGACAGTGCCCCTGGTGGAAAGGAATGGAAAGGAGAGAACAGTGAACCTAGTTGTAAGAGCATTCGATGACGGGATAGCATTCAGATATGAATTTCCGGAACAGAAAGCATGGGATTCATACGTGATGTATGATGAAAGGACACAGTTCAACTTGCAAGGAAACCCGATGGCGTTGCTCATGTACCTGCCCGGGTATGTGAATACACACGAAGGGGTATACAGTCATGTAAGATATGACAAGGTGGCAAGGAAAAGGCTGATAGAGATGCCCGCCACATTCGAGTTCGACAACGGGGTGGCAGTGGCCATAACCGAAGCGGCCATACGGGACTATGCGGGAATGTACCTGATGAAGGAGAAGGGTGGACTGGTGGGAAAGCTCTCGCCAAAACTCGGGCAGGAGAAGATAAAGGTCGAGACAGACAGTTTCCCGCACCGCACACCGTGGCGCGTAATCTCCGTTGCAGACCGGGTGGGAGGATTGCTGGAGACGAATATACTAACAAGCCTGAACGAGCCCTGCAGGATTGAAGACACTTCATGGATTAAGCCTTGCAGGACCACGTTCACATGGTGGAACGGGAATGTCGTGCCGGACAGCACGTTCTCTCCGGGAAACAACTTCGATACAAACAAGTACTACATCGATTTTGCAGCACGCAATGGCTTGGATGCACATGGAATCTACGGATATGCGGAGACTCCTTGGTACTATGATGACAACTTCAATTTCGGATGGGCGGGACCCAATGCGGACGTTACAAAACCGATACCGTGCCTGAACATGCCGAGAATTGTGGAATATGCAAGGAGCAAGGAGGTTGGCATACATCTGTGGGTACACTGGAGACCGTTGTACGACAAACTCGAAGAAGCCTTTGCGCTCTATGAGGGATGGGGAGTAAAAGGACTCATGGTGGACTTCATGGACCGCAATGACCAAGAGATGATACGCATCCAAGAAGAGATACTGGAATGTGCGGCAAGACACAGGCTCTTCATACAGTTCCATGGGTCGAGCAAGCCTTCCGGACTGGTAAGGACGTATCCGAATGAATTCACACGGGAGGGGACACTCAACTATGAAGTATGCAAATGGGACACGCTGGTGAATGCGGACCATGACATTGCGATACCCTTCACCAGGATGCTGGCGGGAGCGACGGACTATCACCTGGGAGGGTTCAGGGCACTGCCGCGCTCGGAGTTCAAGATACAGTATGTAAATCCTCATGTAATGAGCACACGCTGCCATATGTTGGCCATGTATGTGGTTTTGGAAAACCATCTCACCTCGTTGTGCGATACGCCAAAGGCTTATGAAGGTCAACCGGGGTTCGAGGTGCTCCGTACCGTGCCGGGAACGTGGGATGAGATAAGAGTTCCGCTGGCAAGGATGAATGAGCATGTCACGGTGGCCCGCAGGAGCGGTTCGGACTGGTGGGTGGGCTCGCTGAACAACGGTACGGAAAGGGATCTGAAATTGGAATTGGACTTCCTTAGTGAGGGGGACTACCAGGCAACGATCTATACCGATGCGGAGGATGTGGAGCGGAATCCAAACAATCTGGACAGACTGGTGCGGAAAGTTACAAGGAAGGATATCATTGAACTGAATCTGGCAAGGGATGGAGGAGCGCTATTACATATTACAAAATTATAAAAAATCATGATACGAATACATGTATTATTACTTGCAAGCCTCCTTTCTATATGGGGGCTTACAAGTTGTGAAAATTCGGATACAGATAAAGTAAATAGTTATAATTTAGAAGTTAACCTTTCTCAAAATGAAATTACTGCGATTAATGGTATAATATCTATCAAAGTATCAATAAAAGAATTCGATCAACTAGCTTATTTAGTAATAAATAAAATTAACGATACTAATAATATTTCTGAGAAATATATAAAATCAAATTTATCACCAGAATATATATTTGAATATATTATAAAAAAGGATGATTCTTCTACATTTTATTTTGAATTTATTGCAGTAGATAATAATAATCAGTCATCAGAAATTTCCAAATTGATAGTCAATAAAGGTATCGTCAATTATTCTAGAGAATTAAAATTTTCAAATTTAAAATGTGTATCCCGTATTACTGGTGCTGAAATAAATGGCACAAACGGATTACCTATTGTAGAATTTGAAGTAAATAATCGTACTAATGAATTATACAATGTAGGTGGTACAGATTTAGGTATTGTTTGGGAATTACAACCCGGACATTATGGATTTTTTTTCGGCGATACATTCGGTAGTGACTTTTATCCAAATTTTGTAAATCCAGGACCCAATGGGAGTAACTGGAGAAGTAATGTTTTGCTTTTCTCTGACGATCAAGATCTTTCTGATGGGCTCACCATTAATGGTGCTGCTATGGATGAAAGTGGTAAAAATGCTCGTGAAATATGTTATGGAGGTAAAGATGGAAGTGGTAATGGAGATTGGACTTCTATTCCCACAGCAGCCATTCGTGCCAATGGCATAGATTATGTTCATTACATGAATATTCGTAATTGGGCAGGATGGATAACTAACTTTTCAAGTCTTTACAAATCTTCAGACAATGGAATTACTTGGACACGTTGCCAAAATGTAAAATTTGGTTCAACAAGTAATTTTGGTCAAGTAAGCTATTTCAAAAAAGACGGATATATTTATATGGTGGGTACAATTACTGGACGTGACAATAAGCCTCATCTTGCTCGTTTTTTAGAAGAAAATATTGAAAATCAAACAGAATACGAATTTTGGAATGGAAGTGGATGGATTAAAGGAAATGAAACTGCAGCCACTCCATTATTCAATGATATATCTGGAGAACTTTCCATCGCTTATCATCCAGAATTTAAAAAATGGATATTGCTCTATTTCAATAGTACACGCTATGATATCTCATTCCGAACAGCAGATCATATTATAGGGGAATGGAGTAAACCACAAAAACTAGTCGATGGCTGGCAATATTCACAATTGTATGGTTCTTATATTCACCCCATATCACTCAAAGGAAATATACTTTATTTCATTATGTCTATGTGGCTACCATATAATACTTATTTAATGTCTGCTGAACTCAAATGTAATCCATAAAAAGAATTTTGCTAAATCACATTAATAATGGGGCTGTGTCGTGAGACACAACCCCATTTATCTTGTATTTATTTCTTTCCTGCCCAATAAACTCCCCCCAATATCAGCACCGCCCCCATCAAAGCAACTATAGTAAGCTGTTCGCCAAGCAGAAAAGCAGAACCTACCAGAGTGAAGAGAGGATTCAGATAAATATAGTTGGAAGCTCTTATCGTTCCCAGCTGTTTTAATACTACGTTCCAGACTACAAAACAAATCAAAGAAGCCAATACACCCAGGAAAAGTAAATTGAACAGAATAGCCGGCTCGAGAAGACGGACAATATCGAAATTCCAGGGATGAATCAGAAATGCAGGAAGAATAGTCAATACTCCATAAAAAAATATCTTACGGGTAATGAAAGTTATACCATAACGGTTGGACATTTTCCTCATTATTAAACTATAGAATGCCCAGGAAAAAGCTGCAAGCAAAGTAAGGAAATCACCTAAAGGAGAAATCTTTAATACAAAACTACCATTATAAACCACCAATGCCACACCAACCAACGCCAGCAAAGAACCAGCCATCAATCCACGGGTAACCTTTTCCTTTTTATAAATCCACAAAGAAAGAATGGTCGTGAGCAATGGTGCCGTACAGACAATAAATGCCACATTCGTCGCCAATGTAATCTCCAAAGCTGTATTTTCCGTAAAAAAGTAAAATGAACCGCCTGCTATACCTCCTAAAAACAGCCAAGATTCATCTTTCCAATTATCAGCAAACAGTTTTCGGGGAGAAATAAACCAGATGCCCAGATAAGCTATCAGGAAACGAAGCAAGAATATTTCCTGCGGGGAAAGGCTATGCCCAATCAATACTTTCGTTGAAATAAAAGTCAGACCCCAAATACCTACCGTAAGGACGGCGACAATATGATAAATATAATTTTTCATTGCGTTCATACACTTCCGATAAGTTGCGCAAAGATACGACTTTCTTCTTCAACACAATAACGCGAAGGATGAAATCTTCCCAGACTTCATCCTTCGCTATATCCTAAAAATCTTTTAGTAAATATCCTATTGAATTAATTTAGCTATTATTTGTATTACAAACAAAAAATTAGTTTTAAAAGCACATCACAAATGTAAGTAATAAAAAGTGAATTATCAAGTCTTTGCCATTGTTTTTTATGTTACTTCGCTACAAATCTGAAAATAAACCCGTAACTTTGCACCGATATTAACCGAATACTAACCGGTTTTAACCATTGAATAAACAATGTTTTCAACAAAATATTAATAAGTACCACTATGGAATACAATTTCAGGGAAATTGAAAAGAAATGGCAGAAAAGGTGGGTGGAAAACAAAACCTACCAAGTGACGGAAGACGAAACGAAGAAAAAATTCTATGTACTGAACATGTTCCCATACCCCTCCGGTGCGGGATTGCATGTAGGTCATCCGCTGGGATATATTGCTTCGGATATTTACGCCCGCTACAAACGACTGCAAGGTTTCAATGTACTGAATCCCATGGGATATGACGCTTACGGACTTCCAGCAGAACAATATGCCATACAAACGGGACAGCACCCTGCAATTACGACCGTCAACAATATCAACCGATACCGTGAACAGTTGGATAAGATAGGTTTCTCTTTCGACTGGAACCGCGAAATCCGTACCTGCGAACCGGAATATTACCATTGGACCCAATGGGCATTCCAAAAGATGTTCAACAGCTACTACTGCAACGATGAAAAGCAGGCACGTCCCATCCAGGAACTGATTGAAGCATTCAGCCAAACCGGTACCGAAGGAATAAACGTGGCTTGCAGCGAAGAACTGAGTTTCACCGCCGCAGAGTGGAATGCCAAGAGCGAAAAGGAACAACAGGAAATCCTGATGAACTACCGTATAGCCTATCTGGGCGAGACGATGGTAAACTGGTGCCCTCAGCTGGGAACCGTACTTGCCAACGATGAAGTGGTGGACGGCGTAAGCGAACGAGGCGGCTTCCCCGTCATTCAAAAGAAGATGCGTCAATGGTGTCTCCGTGTATCTGCCTATGCACAACGCTTGCTGGACGGACTCGATACCATCGACTGGACCGAATCCCTGAAAGAAACCCAAAAGAACTGGATAGGACGCAGCGAAGGCGCTGAAATAGAATTCAAGGTAAAAGACAGCGATTTGGAATTCACTATCTTCACCACCCGTGCAGATACCATGTTCGGCGTCACCTTCATGGTATTGGCTCCCGAAAGCGAACTGGTACAGCAACTTACCACCGACACACAGAAAGATGAAGTAAACGCTTATCTGGAACGCACCAAGAAACGTACCGAACGCGAACGTATTGCCGACCGTAGCGTTACCGGTGTATTCTCCGGAAGCTATGCCATCAATCCCTTTACCGGTGAGGCAGTTCCCATCTGGATAAGCGACTATGTACTTGCAGGATACGGTACGGGTGCCATCATGGCTGTGCCTGCGCACGACAGCCGTGACTATGCTTTTGCCAAGCACTTCGGTCTCGAAATTCGTCCGTTGGTAGAAGGCTGCGATGTAAGCGAAGAGAGCTTCGATGCCAAGGAAGGCATTGTATGCAACTCTCCACGCGAAGGCGTTACTCCCTATTGCGACCTCTCACTGAACGGGCTGACCATCAAGGAAGCGATTGCCGCTACCAAGAAATATGTGAAAGAGCATAACTTGGGACGTGTAAAGGTGAACTTCCGTCTGCGCGATGCCATCTTCTCACGCCAGCGCTATTGGGGCGAGCCGTTCCCGGTTTACTACAAGGACAACATGCCTTACATGATTGACGAGAGCGCCCTGCCCTTGGAACTGCCCGAAGTAGCCAAATTCCTGCCTACCGAAACCGGTGAACCTCCATTGGGACATGCCGCAAAATGGGCTTGGAATACCGTAAACAAATGCGTCGTAGAAAACGAAAAGATAGACAACATCACCGTCTTCCCGCTGGAACTCAATACTATGCCCGGATTTGCCGGTTCAAGCGCCTATTATCTGCGCTACATGGACCCACACAACAACCAGGCACTTGTAGACAAGAAAACGGATGAGTACTGGCACAATGTAGACCTTTACGTAGGCGGTACCGAACATGCCACCGGTCACTTGATATACTCCCGTTTCTGGAATAAGTTCCTGTACGACCTCGGCATTTCCGTAGCCGAAGAACCGTTCCAAAAGCTGGTGAACCAAGGTATGATTCAAGGACGGAGCAATTTCGTCTATCGCATCAAAGATACCAATACATTCGTGTCCCTAAATCTGAAAGACCAGTACGACACTACCCCACTCCACGTAGATGTGAATATCGTATCCAATGATGTTCTGGACCTTGAAGCTTTCAAGGCATGGCGTCCAGAATACGAAACTGCCGAGTTTATTCTGGAAGACGGCAAGTACATCTGTGGATGGGCTGTGGAAAAGATGAGTAAATCCATGTTCAATGTGGTCAATCCCGACATGATTGTCGACAAATACGGTGCCGACACTCTCCGCATGTACGAAATGTTCCTCGGCCCGGTAGAACAATCAAAGCCGTGGGATACAAACGGAATAGACGGTGTGCACCGCTTCATCAAGAAGTTCTGGTCACTGTTCTACGACCGCAACGACAATTATCTGGTAACGGATGAACCTGCCACCAAGGAAGAACTGAAATCCCTCCATAAACTGATTAAGAAAGTGACAGGAGACATCGAGCAATTCTCTTACAACACAAGTATCAGTGCCTTTATGATTTGTGTAAACGAGTTGTTCGGAATGAAGTGCAGCAAGAAGGAAATCCTGAACCAGTTTATCATCGTTCTGGCTCCCTTTGCTCCGCATGTATGCGAAGAGTTGTGGGAGACACTGGGCAATGCAGGCTCCGTATGCGATGCCAAGTGGCCGGTATGCAACGAAGAATACTTGGTGGAAAATACGGTCAACTACACCGTTTCCTTCAACGGAAAAGCACGGTTCAACATGGAGTTCCCGGCAGATGCGGCATCGGATGCCATCCAGACTGCTGTATTGGCCGACGAACGTTCTGAAAAATGGATGGAAGGCAAGTCCATCGTCAAAGTAATCGTAGTGCCGAAGAAGATTGTGAACATCGTTGTCAAATAACAGATATGCAAATTACAAAACCAACCAAAGCGGAAGTGACGAGAGAGCTGAAGGATTATATCTTCATCACTCTGGGACTCATCAGCTATGCACTGGGATGGGCGGCATTCCTCATTCCCTATCAGATTACGACCGGAGGTACTACCGGTATCGGTGCCATCATCTATTATGCCACCGGATTTCCCATCCAGTGGTCATACTTCATCATCAATGCCGTACTGATGACTTTTGCCATCAAGATACTCGGACCGAAGTTCAGTATCAAGACTACGTTTGCCATCTTCGGACTCACTTTCTTCTTATGGTTTTTCCAGTTGCTGGTGAACGGTTCGGACGGCGTCCCTCCCCAACTGCTGGGCGAAGGACAAGACTTCATGGCTTGCCTGATAGGTGCGGCAATGTGCGGTGCCGGACTGGGTATCGTGTTCAACTGCAACGGCAGCACGGGAGGTACGGACATCATTGCAGCCATCATCCATAAATACAAGGATGTCACGCTGGGACGCATGATTATGGCTTGCGACTTCATCATCATCAGTTCCTGTTATGTGGTATTCCATGACTGGCGACGTGTGATATTTGGTTTTGTAACTTTGTTTGTTATCGGATTTGTACTGGATTACATAGTCAACAGTGCCCGGCAATCCGTCCAGTTCTTTATTTTCTCCAAAGAATATGAAAAGATTGCCGACCGCATCACCAAAGAAACCCATCGCGGTGTAACGGTACTCGACGGTATCGGCTGGTACAGTAAACACAACGTGAAGGTACTGGTCGTCCTTGCCTACAAACGCCAATCGGTAGAAATATTCCGGATGGTGAAAGATATAGACCCGAACGCTTTCATTTCCCAAAGTTCCGTCATCGGTGTATACGGAGAAGGTTTCGACCGGTTGAAAGTGAAATAGGGACTTGTATAAGCCACAAGTATAAGGAGAACATAATATGAGAAAGAAATTTGTATTTGCCACCAACAATTCACACAAACTGGAAGAAGTGACTGCCATTTTGGGAGAGAAGGTCGAACTTCTCAGCATGAAGGATATCAAATGCGATACTGACATTCCGGAAACTGCAGACACACTTGAAGGAAATGCTTTGCTGAAAGCAAGATATATCTTCGATAACTATCATCTGGATTGTTTTGCCGATGATACGGGATTGGAAGTGGAAGCCTTGAACGGAGCTCCCGGAGTCTATTCCGCCCGCTATGCAGGAGGTGAAGGACACGACGCCCAGGCAAATATGCTCAAACTCCTTCACGAACTGGAAGGAAAGGAAAACCGTAAAGCGCAATTCCGCACCGCTATTTCGTTGATATTGGACGGAAAGGAATATCTCTTTGAAGGAGTGATAAAAGGCGAAATAATCAAAGAAAAACGCGGTAATTCCGGATTTGGCTACGATCCTATATTTAAGCCTGAAGGTTACGACCGGACTTTTGCCGAATTGGGAAATGATATAAAAAACCAAATCAGCCATCGTGCACTGGCTGTACAGAAACTTTGTGAGTTTCTGCAAAGCTAATTATACATACCCATTTAAAATATAAAACACAATGAAGAAAATTACTTTATTTACTTTACTTACGTTACTGTTATGTACTTCATGTGTAACAAAAAAGAAGTTCATGCAGGCAGAAATGGCAGCTACTATAAGCAAAGATAGTTTGCAAAGATTATTGACCGACTGCCGCAATACAAACGCGCAAATGTCGGCACAAATCAAGAACCTTTTGCGTGATACGACCAAAATGGGAAACAGTATCCGTCAGTATCAAAGCATGCTGAACGTCAACATGACTGAACAGGAAAAACTAAATGCCCTGTTGAGCCAGAAGAAAAACGAGCTTAACGAAAGAGAACGTACCATCAATGAGTTGCAGGATATGATTAAAGCGCAGAACGATAAGGTACAGAATCTTTTGAGCAATGTAAAAGATGCCTTACTTGGTTTCAGTACCGACGAACTGACCGTTCGTGAGAAAGACGGAAAAGTATATGTAGCTATGTCCGATAAACTATTATTCCAATCAGGAAGTGCCCGCCTGGATAAACGCGGTGAGGAAGCTCTTGGTAAACTAGCCGAGGTTTTGAACAAACAGACGGATATTGACGTATTCATCGAAGGACATACGGATAACAAACCGATCAACACGGTACAGTTTAAAGACAACTGGGATTTGAGTGTCATCCGTGCTACCTCTGTTGTCCGCATCCTGATTAAGAACTATCATGTGAATCCGTTACAGATACAGCCTAGCGGACGTG
>ENA-OPJP01000258-OPJP01000258.1-human-gut-metagenome-genome-assembly--contig:-NODE-258-length-15597-cov-4.726483_pt1 | contig 15597 bp, 9 predicted proteins | sample MGYA00241417_ERZ501664 | MGnify/ENA primary metagenome ERZ501664 (study PRJEB25962, sample SAMEA2042200) | human gut metagenome | biome: human gut; feature: human-associated habitat; material: faeces...
AGACTGCATCCCTGCAGAACACCATCGCAGCCGAGTTCTCGCAGATTCACAAATGGGAAAAGAAGTACAACAGCTATCTGAAAACGGCATCGGGTTATGCTTCCACGTTGAAAGCCTGCACCTCGCTCTATGACGACGGTGTGAGGATCTTCATCAACTTGTGCAATCTGAAGAAAGCCATAGCAAGCAATCCACAGGGTATTGTGGCAACCGCAAGCATGAACAACCTCTATATCGAGACCGCCACAGAGCTCGTCACGGTATATACTACTTTAAAGGATGCCATAGCCAAAGGTGGCAATGAGAATATGCTCACTGGTGCAGAACGAAGCAAGACCCTCTGGGAACTGAACGACCGCCTGGCACAGTTCAATAAGAAGTTGTCAAGGCTATGTCTAAGCATCAGATACTATACCATGGCCGATGTCTGGAACAATGTCACGGCAGGAATGCTCGACCGGAGCAATGCCGAGATAGCCAGTCAAGCCCTTGGCAGATGGCGCAGATGCGCCAGAGTTGTAACACCATAAGAAAGATTATTTGAGGATAACATTTATGAAACGTCTCTATGCTCTCATATTACTTCTCTTTTCTCTCATCCTTCCCTTTGATGGGCAGGATGGGAGTTTTCTCCGTGCCCAGGGCAATGACCCTGTTCTGGCAGGTATGATATTCCAATATACCGACAAGGCCAAGAAAGAGTTGAAGCAGCAGGAACAGATGATGCAACTTGTTTCTACAGGTCATATATGGATCAAGGAAGAGGTAGAAGGTACAACCAACCTGCAGAAGGAGTTCAATAACTATCTTGACCGTTTCAACAGCATCATCAGCTATGCAGCTCAGATCTATGGTTTCTATCACGAGATAGACCGACTCGTTGGACAGCTCGGCACCTACAGCCACCAACTCAGCCATCAGACAACCAATGCTCTAGCCGTAGCTCTATCGGCAAATAGAAATAAGCTCTATCGGGAACTTATCATGAGCAGTGTCGAGATAGTCAATGATGTCAGGCAGGTATGCCTCTCTAATAACAAGATGACAGAGAAGCAGCGACTGGAGATAGTCTTTGGCATACGACCGAAACTCAAACTGATGAACCAGAAACTCAAACGGTTGATACGGGCAGTGAAGTACACCAGACTGTCAGACGTTTGGGCAGAGATAGACTATGGAGCCAGGAGTGAAGTGGACAAACCTACCATTGTACAGCGATGTAAAGAACGATGGCGAAGGAATGCAAGACCTTGAAGTAAAGGTTCAACATAATCAGATAATAAATAACAGTATAATAATTTAGAAATAAAAAGCATTATGGGTTGGGGTTCATTTTTAAAATCAACTCTCCGATTGGGAGGAAGGATGACCAGTGCAACTGCACACACAGTGGGCAGTGCTGTGCTTCATCCCCAGCAGACCTTGAAAGGCGTAGGTACTGCCACAAAAAGCGCAGTGGTTGGAGGAAGTCTCGGTTACATTGGTTGGGAGAAGCTCACCACGGACAAAAGCGTTGTTGGCATAGTCAGCGATGCCGTCATAGGAGAAGACACCACCAAGAAAATTGGCGATACTGTATCTGGGATTGGCGATGGCGTGAAGGACTTGAAAGATTCCGTTATAGGACTCTCGGACAACGTAAACGGTGCTATCAGCAGTGTGGATTCCAAGTGGAGCGGTATGTCTGGCTTCCTTAGAGCCATGTTCTCTGGTCATGGCGGTGACATGTTCGGAAACTTCTTCAGCAACATAGGCAAAGGCAACGTCTCAGGCCTTAGCCTTGTAGGACTTGTAGTCTCTGCCCTTCTCGTCTTCGGTCGCTTCGGATGGTTAGGCAAGATAGCTGGAGCCGTTCTCGGAATGATGATGATAGGCAACAATGCCAATCTAAGCAGCCTACTTGGTGGCAACAGTGACCGTAAGGCAAGCAACCACAAGGAAGAAGAAAAGCTGCAAGAAGTAGAGCAAACCAATACTGTAAGCAGACGAAGATAACAAACACTATAACAAAGTATTATACAATGCACTATACACAAGAAATGATACTGCATTCCGACAGTGGCTATTGCATGCCATTCGAGGAAAGAAACGGAGAAGTGACCATGTCCCTGGGCTACGGCAAACAGAAGCATCCGCACACAGGAGAGTCATTTTTCCATCATGGAGTTGACTTCAAGGTCAAGAACTATCTGCTGTCTGCAGTAGCTACCGGCAAGGTGACAGGTCTGGGCAACGATGCTATTCACGGCATCTACCAGATTACCCGATACGGTGACTATGAAGTGACCTATGCCCATCTGAGCAACGTGTTTGCCAACTACGGCAAAGAGGTAAAGGCAGGGCAAGTCATCGCCGTCAGTGCCGACTCCCTCCATGTAGAAGTCAAATACAAGGGCGAAGAACTCAATCCACTGGAGTTCCTCACCATGATCTATAGCAATCTGAAAGTGATGGAACAGAACGGCAAGCCAGGTGCAGCACCTCAGTTCGTCACTCTTGATATGGATGTTCATACCATGTATGACAAAGACCAGAAGGAGATTGAAGACCTCATGATGCGCTTCTTCCCTGACTACATGAGTGACATGAGCCAAGGCATCTATGCCCTACCGGAGCAAACAGAACTTGCACTTCGCAATATCTTCACCATGTCGGCCATGAAGAACTACTTCTATGAGACTCTGCCATCCATGGCAAACCCATTGGGCATGGGCGCAAGAAGCATTCCAATAGCCGAGCGAGTACAGAACCTCCTCATTGGAGATTTCCTCAACTATCTCGCCTTGCGCCATCAGATCTTTCTGTCGAGCATGAGCGCCATCGAAAAAAAAAGCACAAGACCGGGCAATAGCGACAAGCGGAATCGTTGACCCACTGGCAGAACTGGACATCGATGTGCAAAGCTTTGACATTCCACGCCTGGTGAGCGTCTATCCCGACAAGTCGGGAATCAGATGGTGGACTAAGGCTTGGTTCAACAACAGCGAGAAAGGCGAAGCAGCCATTGAGATAGAAAGAAATCTGGCCATCAAGTTCATCAACGACAACATCGAGAAGGACGAATGGCTGGAAGAATATTTCCCGAAACAGATGGAAGTCTATCACAACGCCATCGAACAGACCAGGGAGCAAATCCTCAACCAATTAAACTTGTAAACATAAAGCTATGGTAGAGTCAAAACAGGATAAGATATTCAATACTAAGGTCATACCGATAATGAATAAAGTTCGGAATGACCTACAGAACAAGCTTGCAGACGAGTTGCGGTCAAACTCCAATTCGTTTGCAGGTCTGATGGCAGCAGCAGCTGGACCTGACGGTGGTATGGCATCCATGCAGGCGCAAAATGACACTCTCAAATACACCGGCAAATGGACATCCAAGACCACGGAAGACTATATCGCGATGGTCAAGAAAGAGTTGAAGCGACAGCATATCACGGTCAATGCTTCCATGGAACAGAAGATGATCGATAAGATGATAAAGGACAAAATACCGAAATCATCCATCGACTACATCATTCGAAAGGCAGCCACCAGTACCATCTTCTACCTACCGCAGGAAGTCGCAAAATCGCCATTGGAGCAAAAGATAGACTCAGAAGCAGAGAAGCGGTATAAGCCATCGGTCTGGGAAAAGAACGCAGGTATTGCCCTTGGCTCAGTAACCGACCTTGCCTGTATGGGAGGATTGGGTGGTGGTTTGAAGACAGCCGCCACATGGATAGGAAGCGACATGCTCGTAACCCATGTTGGCGATAAACTCAATGACCGCTCCGATGTTCCCATGATCATTGCACCGGGAAAGGAGGATGAATACAGACGAACGCAGCAGGAAAAGAAGAAACAAGCGGAGCAGAAACCACAGAACAAGCCACAATCTGAGGAAGCACAGCAGGCAGAACCAACAGAAGAAGTGAACCAATCTGAAGGTGAAGCCAGCAACACGCAGCCCGAACAGACTAACATGAACGGTTGGCAAGGGCTTCTAACGTCATTCGGCCTCAACGGTATCAGCGATATAGGCCATAATCTAGGCTATGTATTGGCCATGCTTCCTGATATGCTAGTCGGCATGTTCACTGGTAAGACCAAGTCCATCAATATCAAGGACAACATGATGCCTATTGCAAGCATTGTTGCAGGTATGTTTGTCAAGAACCCGATTCTCAAAATGGTACTTATAGGCATGGGAGGCATGAATCTTCTTAATAAGGCAGGACATGAAGCCTTGGACAACTTCAAGGCACAGGATCATCCGCAACAAGCTGGTGGCAGAGTCAACTATCGCATCTATCCCGAAGAGCCTCTGAATGCACGTATCCAGAATCCGGAGATAAGAGCCAACTGCCTGATAGCAAACATTGATAGAGTGCCCTGCACCATTGCTCTTCCTGAAAGAGTTGTGGATGCCTACCGTCAAGGAGCGCTGCCTCTCAATACCCTTGCTAATGCGGTGCTGGCCAAGAACGACCAGATGCGACAGATAGCATCCGAGAAATACGAGGCTGGCGAACGACAGACAGTCATCGAGAGACCACTTGCTCAAAGATAACATAGAACAAAGATGAAAAGATACTGGTATAAATTCCGTGTCAAATACGGCAAAGCCCTTGACACCGGAAAGAACAAGAAAGTCAGTGAAGAATACCTGGTCGATGCCGAGAGCTTCACCGAGACTGAGAAACGTGCCACCAAAGCTGCTACAGAGCTTATCAGTACCAGAGACTTCGACATCATAGCCATCTCACGTGAACCTATCACGGAGATTCTGAAAGAAGACGAGAATGAAGGCAACCACTGGTACAAGACCGTTGTCTCCCTTGTCACTGAGGATGAAGACACTGGCGTAAAGAAGTTCTCACCACAGACCATCTACGTCAATGCTCCTTCGACAAAGGAAGCAGACCGCATGCTACGTCAGCACATGAGCAGCAGTGTGACAGAGTGGGAAATCAAATCCATAGCCGAGACCAAGGTTCTTGGAGTTCTTGGCTATAAGCAATGATCACAAAAACAACATATCCATGACAGAAAAGAATCAGCAAGAAAAGATGGCTGCAGAACGTCAGGTGGAACTGTTCACCAAAGCGTTCGGGAAAGCCAAGGAAGATAATGGCATTTGGCTGGACAACAACGGCCGCAAGGCTCCTGGACTCTATCAGAAGAATTTGCAGGTATCTGCCTTCAATGCCATCATCTTAGGAATGCACGCCGATCAAAACGGCTACAAAACCAACCAATATACGCTTTTTTCGGAAGCAAAGAAACGTGGCGAGTCTGTTCAATCAAAAGAGAAAGGAGTACCATTCCTTTGGTACAACTGGAACGAGTATGTCAACAAGCACAACCCTGAGGACAAAATCAGCCGTGCAGACTACCAGACTCTCCCTTCAGACAAGCAAGCAGACTATAAAGGTATCAGAAGCCGTGAAGTAAGAGCCTTGTTCAATATCGAGCAGACTACCCTACCCATGGTTGACAAGACCTCCTTTGAAGCAACAGTCCAGGAATATGGCAGGTTGAATGACCGAAAGGATGTAGAGTCAGCCTCCACCGCTATTCGCCAAGGTGTAGAAAAGCTTCTGGAAAAAGCACGTGAGAACATGGTCGAAATCCGCAGTGACTCTACCGGTGTAGCACATTACGACAGCAAGAAAGACATTGTCTTCCTGCCAAAAGCATCTTCCTACGAACACTATGAGGATTATGCCCGTGATGCAGTTTCTCTGCTTGTCACAGCCACTGGCCATGGGCAGCGACTGGCTCGTGAAGGTATGGTAACGAAGAACGGAAAGGTCTCAGCAGAGGATTCCATGAAGCAGGAGCGTCTGGTCACAGAGGTTGCTACCGCCGTAAAACTCCAGGAATTGGGAATCTCAGCCAAGCTCTCCCCAGAAAGTATGGCGATGACCGACTATTGGGCAAGAGAACTGAAAGAGAATCCTTGTCTCATTGATATACTGGAGAGGGATGTCAACAATGCCGTAGATATGCTCCACAAGGCAGAACGTGGCGAAAAGGTTGAATTGAACAGCAAGACTGTCAGAAATCAGGCAGATGCCATCAAGAGCATCCTTCCAAAGCACTACTATGTGGCTGACGAAATCAAGACCCTTCCCAACAAGTCCACCAAGGAGTTTGTCCTCGTAAAGGATGCAGAGGGAAAGATGGCAGATGTTGTCCTTCCAGAAGGTGCATCGCTGGGTATGGATAGCGACATTCCTGGTATGAAGAAAGGTCGTATCGAACATGCCCTGCAGAAGGAAGGCTATGAAACCGTCACCTTCTACAATGTTGATGGTTCCATGGGTTACCGTCCTGACGACAGTTTCTTTGACGGCAAGGCTGTCTCAGTTGCCAGACTGAACAACTGGAGCCTGGAGACCATCACCCTGCTTGATGTCTCAGATGCAGTGAAACGCTCTGGAGCCGTGGACTTCGACAAGATTCTGATGCTGCGTGACGATGAAGGCAAGTGGGCACTCTATCTGAAGCCTGAGAATGAAAAGGCTTTCAGCGTATATCCAGACAAGGCCGATGTCAACCTGTTCTTCACCACAGTAAAGCAAGGAGACGAGGAACTCACTGACACCATGCGCCAGGACATGGCACAGAAATACTACATGGAAGCTTCCAATAAGCCGGAAATGAAGGTTGACCTCTTCAAGAGCAACGTTCCTGCCGAAGAGGTGGACAAAATCCAACGTGTCAACATCTTCAAGACCAAAGAGACGGACAATCAACCGAGTGTCATCCTCTGTATGCCTACAGTGAATGGAGAAAAGCTCAAACCTCGTGAGATTTCACCATCCCAGTGGCAACGTATGTGGCTCGCCGAGAACATGCAGGACTACAAGAAACACCTTGCAGCCAGTCTTTTTGCCGATGTACTGCGCAAAGACCGGACCGACGCAGTAGCTGTAGACACTGAAAAATCGGAGCAGGAAGCCCAGAGCAATGAGGTAAAGCAGAACACCGCTCAGCAAGAGGAAGACAAGGCTACGGAGGAACAGAAAGAGGAAACTCCAGAAAAGAAAGAGCAGAAGCAGAAGGAAGAAAAGGCAAAGGAAGAGAAGACGAAGGCAGAGACAAAGGCTGCCGTTGTAGCTATGACACCGATGTTAAAGCAATTCTACGAGCTAAAAGGCAAACATCCTGATGCAGTGTTACTTTTCCGTTGTGGAGATTTCTACGAGACCTATTGTCAAGATGCCGAGAAAGCTTCAAAAATCCTGGGCATCACGCTTACCAAGAGTTCCCATACCAAGGATGCTGACGGCAAGCCTCTGGCCATGGCTGGGTTCCCATACCACGCTCTCGACACCTATCTGCCAAAGCTCATCCGTGCAGGAGAACGGGTTGCCATCTGCGACCAGTTGGAAGCCCCCAAACGTGCCACTGAGGAAATTTCTCCCTCCAAGGTAGAGAGTCCTCAACAGGAACAGAATAATTCATCAGGAATACACAGATAACATGTAATCATCATGTCAAGGAATCAAGAATATGTAGAACAATATGCAGAGTATGCCATGGAGCAGATGCGCCGATATGGCATACCTGCTTCTGTCACCCTTGCACAAGGCATCTGCGAGAGTGCAAGCGGACAGAGCGAGTTATCCCGAAAGGGAAACAATCATTTCGGCATCAAGGCTACTTCCGGTTGGGTTCAGAACGGAGGCAAGTACCTCGTATATACCGATGACCGTCCTAACGAGAAGTTCTGTCAATACGCTTCTGTTGGCGACTCATACGAGCATCATTCCCAGTTTCTGAAAGGAAACAAGAGATACAGCTCGCTCTTCAAGCTATCCCCCGATGACTACAAGGGATGGACAAACGGACTGCAGAACTCCGGTTATGCCTCCAACAAGAAGTACGCTTCAAGTCTTCAAAGCATCATCGAGAAGAACAACCTGCAGAAGTATGACCAGATGGTCATGAAGGAGATGAAATCGCAAGGAAAATCCTTCGGTACCGAAGCCAATCCTCGCCAGCAAGGAGAACAAACCAGCCAGAAGACGAGTTCTTCAAAGCCTGCGGAGAACGAAAAGTATTCCTATCCCTTGAAGAGAAACGAGTTTATGCTCGTCACCTCACCTTTCGGTATGAGAAAAGATCCGCTCAATCCTGCCAACACGCAAATGCACAAGGGCATCGACATTCAAGCCAAGCATGACAATGTACTGGCAACGGAAGACAAGGGCAAGGTCACTCAGGTCAACAACAATCCGAATACTGCAGGTGGACTGTCTGTAACTGTAGAATACAACAGAAATGACGGCAGCAAGTATCAATGTACCTACATGCACCTGAGCAGCATTGCCGTCAAGACAGGCGACACTGTAAATGCCGGTCAGCGATTGGGCGTGACTGGCAATACGGGAACCAGAACCACTGGTGAGCATCTGCATTTTGGGGTGAAAAGCATCTCTGCGGATGGCAAGGCACGGGATATAGACCCTGCTGCGTATCTTGCTGAAATCTCTCAAAAGGGAAACATCCAGTTGCAGACTCTCCACAACGGCAAGGACATCACCGCTCAGTACAAGGTTAGCAATCCTGCCTCACAAGGCGAAGTGACTGACACAGCACAAAGTCCTGAAGACTGGATGAAGAAGCTTCTGTCATCTGAGGACAGCGGAGTGAAAATGCCAGGCGATGACCCTGTCATTGAGATGGCTATGACCATGTTCACCTCTCTCATGGTACTTGCCCTGCAGATAGACAACAAGAGCGAAGAAGAGAAAATGCAAAAAGTGACCGACTCGGTTGTCAGCAAGAGCATCGACCTCTCCTCGCTCCTTCCCTCTTATAAAGCCTGTTCCGTGAACATTCAGGATGGCAAGCCTTATCTCCATGTAGATAACGGAACCGTCCAGTTTGCAAGAGAACTGACACAGGCTGAAATGACGAAGCTCCAGCAGACGATCGGCAATGCCAATCTGAGCGATGATGACAAGCGAAGAGGTGTTGCCTCTATCATTCAGGCAGCGACAGTATCTCAGCAGATGTCACAGAACTATCAGAAAGGCGTTGACAATCAGCAGGACAGACTGGAATCTGTTCAAATCAAATAATGAAGTAAAACAATAAGCCAAGTTTATTATGATTAAATGTAATGTAACCGTATGCGGCACAGTATGTCGCCAGGCACAGATGCGTGCCAACAAGGAAGGTAAGCAGTTTATCTCTTTTGGAATCAGCGTAGTGGTTCAAGCCAAGAACGGAAACAACAAGACTGTAGAGATCAGCGTAGCCAAGGATGGTGACAACCAGGCTGAACTGGTCAACTATCCCGTAGGTTCCCGTATCGAGGTGGCAGGAGTTCTCCAATTCCATAAGAAAGGCGATGCGCTTTACCTCAATCTCTCGGCTTCGGGAGTGAATACCTTCAATGCAGGAAGTCAGGACGCAATCACCGGCACCATGGAGTTCCGAGGAACTATCGGCAAGCAGGTTGAGGTGAAGACCGACAAGAAGGGCAAGCCTTATACCCTATTCTCTGCCTACAGCAGCGAGAAAGACGGTGACAACTATGCCTACACCTGGATTCGTTTCATGCAGTTTGACACAACAAAGGCTGACTGGGTACAGGCTAAGGCTGGCATTAATGCCAAGGGTGATTTGCAGGTGGGAGCCTACAACGACCGCCTCGACCTCACTTGCCGTATCACCAAGCTTACTCCATGGGATAAGAAAGCAGCATCCACCAACCAATAATGAATGATTATGGCTGATTACAAGAAATATAATACAGATGGCCGTAGCAGTGAAGACCGGGCTTTGGACAAGTTTGCCGAGATGATGATTGAGAAGATCAACACTTTGCAGAACGACTGGAAGAAGCCTTGGTTCACTGAAGGTTCCCTGACATGGCCTAAGAACCTGTCGGGGCGTGAGTATAACGGCATGAATGCCCTGATGCTCATCATGCACTGTGAGAAGCAAGGATATAAGTTGCCTATGTTCTGCACCTTCGACAGAGTTGCCGGTCTGAACTTCAATAAGGACAAGCAAGGAAGAAGACAGCAGGTTAAGGACAACAATGGGGAAGCTCTGCCTCAGGTGACAATCCTCAAAGGCGAGAAGAGTTTCCCGGTATTCATCACAACTTTCACCGTTGTGAACAAGGAAACAAGGGAGAAAATCAAATACGATGACTACCGCCTGATGTCCGAGGAGCGACGCAAGGAGTATAACGTATATCCTAAATTGCAGGTTTACAATGTGTTTAATGTGGCACAGACCAACTTGCAGGAGGCTCGTCCGGAACTCTACAAGAAGCTGGAGGCAGCTGCAGGAGTGAACCGACCATTGAATCATGGTGATGACTTCTCTTTCCCTGCCATGGATAAGATGATCAAGGAAAACGGATGGATCTGTCCTATCAAGCCTGTCTATGGTGACAATGCCTACTACAGCATTTCGAAGAATGAGATTGTCATTCCTGAGAAACGCCAGTTCAAGGATGGAGAGTCCTTCTACACCAATCTCGGACATGAGATGGCTCACTCTACGGGTTCAGAGAACCATTTGGGCAGATTGAAGCCTGCATCTTTCGGAAGCGCAGAATATGCCCGTGAGGAACTTGTTGCCGAACTGAGTGCCGCTCTGGTGGCCCAGCGTTTCGGTATGACCAAGCACTTGAAGGAAGACAGTGCCAGTTATCTGAAAAACTGGCTCGATAGCTTGAAGGAATCGCCTGAGTTCATCAAGACTACGCTTACCGATGTGAAGAAGGCTTCTCACATGATCAACCAGCATATTGATGCCATGCAGCTGAAAATAGACCAGGAACAAAGTCAAGAGGCTGAGCAGAAGCAAGAGAAAGCTCCAACGATGTATTACGCATCAGTGGCATATCTCCAGACTACCGATGCTACAGACCGTCTCGACAAGTTCAAAAATGACGGCAACTACGATGTACTCCTTACTGAGGCTAAGGAATACGACCAAGGTAATGCTCCTGACCTCTCCAAAATCAATCTCTCTCCAACTAAATACCGTGGCGATGACCTCCTTGTTGAGGATGAGCATTATGCTGTGGTATATAATCCGACTGTTGGAGGCACATACGATGTGATGCGCAAGGTAAGCGCAGAGGAAATCAAGGATAACATCATCCGCTATGGTCTCCCAGAGGATGCAACAGACGACGTAAAGGAAGTTGCCAAGCAAATGGAAAAAGAAGAGGTTATTGCTCAGGAAGAAGAGCAACACTACCATCGAGGACGATAATTTATCCCATTCAATTAAAGACAGTCACTTTGTTGGCTGTCTTTTTTGATGTAATAAATATTGAGAATTATTTTTTCTGACAGTATTGATAGAACAGCAATAATGACGAGTGCGCTCCTACCGAATCTATAAAATGTCACTCAATGTCACCCAAGATGTCCCTCAAATGTCACCTAAGGTTTCACTTAAGAATTTGCATAATGAAAACGCTTTTGGAAACAGAAAACAATTGTAATAACTATCTGAAATTCTGATGTTTGTGATGGTGTTGGCTCATGTCTTGCGTGATCCAGAGCAGCGCATGAACGAGGCACTGAAGAAATATGATGAATAGTTTGCTCAATTCAAAGAAAAGAAGTATCTTTGCAGATAAGTAAACGCAGGCGTTCACAGAACTTATTCTATGTGTACATCTGTAAATCGCCAAAAAAGAGGGTAGAGGTGGAGAATGTTCTCCACCTCTTATTTTATATATGGAAAAGGAGAAGGCAAAGGAGGAAGGCTTAGGGGGAAGGACTTCCTATTTATGATGGTATCGATTTGCCAGTATCTCTTTTTCGTCGTAATAATCAAGGAGTAATCTAAAAAGTTATCCAAATATTTTTCTTCCGAAACGGGAGATTAATTCCTGTTTAAGATCAGTTGGGATATTGCAACCACAAAATGCACTATACCCAATGCTCATAACACTGTCAGGAATAACAAGGCTACTCAAAGAAGTGCAACCACTAAATGCGCTATCCCCGATGCTCATAACACCGTCAGGAATAACAAGACTACTCAAAGAAGCGCAACCACTAAATGCGCTATCCCTGATGCGAGTAACGCTGTCAGGGATAACGAGGCTACTCAAAGATTCGCAACCATGAAATGCCTCATTTCCAATGTATGTTACACTATCATGAAGAACAAGACTCTTCAAAGATTTACAGTATGCAAAGGCCCCACATCCAATGCTAGTAACACCATCAGGAATAACTATGCTACGCAAAGATTTACAACCATCAAATGCCAAATCAACAATGCTAGTTACACTATCTGGGATAACTATGTCTGTCAAAGAAGTGCAACCCAAAAACGCACCGCTTCCAATGATGGTAACTCCATCAGGAATAACAACGCTACGCAAAGATTCGCAGCCCCAAAATGCATGGTCTCCAATGCTAGTCACGCCATCAGGAATAACAACGCTACGCAAAGATTTACAGTATGCAAAGGTCTCATCCACAATGTATGTTACACCATCAGGAATAACAATGCTACCCAAAGATTCGCAACCCCGAAATGCACCGCTTCCAAGGCTGGTAACACTGTCAGGAATAACAACGCTACGCAAAGATTTACATAATGAAAAGGCATCATTTCCAATGTATGTTACACCATCAGGAATAACAATACTACTCAAAGCAGAGCATCCCCTAAATGTACTATCCCCAATGCTTGTAACGCTGTCAGGGATAACAAGGCTTTTCAAAGAAGTGCAATCCCTAAATGCACAATACCCTATGCTAGTAACACTGTCAGGGATAACTATATCTGTCAAAGAAGAGCAATCCCTAAATGCCCAAGCACCAATGCTAGTAACACTGTCAGGGATAACAATACCAGTCAAAGAATGGCAACCCCTAAAAGCACCATACCCAATGCTGGTAATGCCATCAGGAAGAACAATATTAACATGAAGATCGATACTACGTAAAAAATCGCAACCATCAAATGCCCCATCCCCAATGCCCGAACCACTAGAATGAAGAACGATACTACGTAAAAGATCGCAACCTTTAAAGGCTATACTCACAATACCAACAATACTATAAGGAATAACAATACTACTCAAAGAAGAGCAACCATCAAATGCGCTATCCCCAATGCAGGTTACACTATCAGGAATAACTATGTCTGTCAAAGAAGTGCAACCACTAAATGCGCTATCCCCGATGCGAGTAACGCTGGCAGGGATAACGAGGCTACTCAAAGAAGAGCAATCCCAAAATGCACTTTTCCCTATGCTAGTAACACTATCAGGGATAACAATATCAGACAGAGAACGGCAACCACTAAATGTCCTCTCCTCAATGCTGGTAACACCATCAGGGATGGCTATGTTAGTCAAAGAACCGCATCCCCAAAATGTACCATCCCCTATACTAGTTACACCATCTGGAATGACAATATCAGTCAAAGAACAGCAATCCAAAAATGCACTATCCCCAATGCTGGTAACACTGTCAGGAAGAACAATATCTGTCAAAGAACAGCAATTATCAAATGCCCCATCCCCAATGCTAGTTACACCATCAGGAATGACTAAACTCTTCAAAGACTTGCAATCTTCAAATGCACTATCCCCAATGCTGGTAACATAATCAGGAATGACATATGATGTTGTGTCTTGGTCTCTAAATGCGATAATTTTGCTTTTGTCCTTATCAAACAATACTTTATTGTCATAAATAAAGTAAGGTGACAAACTTTTAAGTTCTCCATCCCAGCCAGAAAAAGGATTACCTTTCAAGTTTACTACACTGTCAGGGATAACAAGGCTTTTCAAAGAAGAGCAGCCACAAAATGCACCATCCCCAATGCTAGTGATGCTATTAGGAAATACAAGACTACTCAAAGATTTGCAGCCATAAAATGCCTCATTTCCAATGCGAGTCACGCCATCAGGAATAACAAGACTACGCAAAGATTTACAGTTTGCAAATGCACTTTTCCCTATGCTAGTTACTTCATCAGGAATAACGAGACTACGCAAAGAAGAGCAATAATCAAATGCCTTATCACATATTATCCTTACCCCCTCTTTAATAGAATAAGTACCATTAAGTTCGTAAAGAGCTTTCAATAACTTTCTTCCATCTTCGCTATATTTCACACCAAATTCATCTGTAATGGCCTCATTTAACTCTGCATTCGTTGCTTCGGTGGACATATCAAGATTATCACTAGCATCTTGACTTGCCTTTACATATTCTGATATTGTTGGATACTGCATAGCTTATATAATTATTAATTCATTACATCTTTTCTAAAACTATCTGTCTGAAAATTTCTCATGGTTCTGTTATAAGAACCAGACTGCTAAATCTCCTATAATAGCCCCTATCATAGTTACCCAAATATTTTTCCTCCGAAACGGGAGATTAATTCTTGTTTAAGATCAGTTGGAAAATTGCAACCACGAAATGCACCACGCCCTATGTTAGTAACGCTAGTAGGAATGACAATGTCAGACAGAAAATCGCAACCATCAAATGCATAATTCCCTATACTAGTCACACTACTAGGGATGATATATGATCTTATACCTTGAACTCTGCAAGAAATAATTTTGCTTTTATCCTTATTGAACAAGACATCATCCTCATAAATAAAGTTCGGTGATAAACATTCTAATTTACCATACCAGTTAAAAAACGGATTGCCGTTTAAACAAATAACGTTTTTAGGAATGGATATATATTTCAATGAGGAACATCCACAAAACGCCCCATCCCCAATACTAGTAACGCTATCAGGGATAGCAATACTGTTCAAAGAACAGCAATCCCAAAATGCTTTATCACCAATGCTGTTCACACTACTAGGGATGGCAATGTTAGACAAAGAAGTACAACCAGCAAATGCACTATTACCTATGCTAGTCACACTACTAGGGATGATATATGATTTTACAGCTTTATTCCTGAAAGAAATAATTTTACTTTTATCCTTATTGAATAAGACATCATCCTCATAAATAAAGTTCGGTGATAAACATTCTAATTTACCTTCCCACTTAACAAACGGATTACCGTTTAAGCAAATTACGCTTTTCGGAATGGATATATATTTAATTAGAAATGAAGGGCAATTCCAAAATGCCCCATCCCCAATGCTAGTCACGCCATCAGGTATGACGATGTTAGACAGAGAAAGACAACTAGCAAACGCCCCATCCCCAATGCTAGTCACACTATCAGGGATGGCAACTTCTTTCAAAGAACTACAACCCAAAAATGTCCACGTCCCAATGCGAGTCACACCGTTGGGAATGACAAAACTTGTCAAAGAAGAGCAACGATAAAATGCCTTATCACCTATACTGGTCACACTATCAGGAATAACAATATCTGTCAAAGAACAGCAACCCCAAAATGCATTATTACATATTATCCTTACCCCCTCTTTAATAGAATAAGTGCCATCAAGATTTTGTGGAGCTTTTAGCAATTTTCTTCCATCTTTGCTATATTTCACGCCAAATTCATCCATAATGGACTCATTAAACTCAGCAATCGTTGCTTTTGTGGACATACCAAGATTATCACTAGCATCTTGACTTGCCTTTACATATTCTGATATTGTTGGATA
>ENA-OPJP01000284-OPJP01000284.1-human-gut-metagenome-genome-assembly--contig:-NODE-284-length-14978-cov-2.205924_pt1 | contig 14978 bp, 9 predicted proteins | sample MGYA00241417_ERZ501664 | MGnify/ENA primary metagenome ERZ501664 (study PRJEB25962, sample SAMEA2042200) | human gut metagenome | biome: human gut; feature: human-associated habitat; material: faeces...
CAAATTTTCTATAGAATTAAAGAATTTTCCCCCTGATTTATCGGGTGAGCCATAAAAATTCAATATCCCAACAATAACATTCTTCAAATGCCACCCAACCAAACACAACAAAAGTGAATAAGAAAAAGCAATACGTATATCTATCCATCGAGGCAATTTATGAATTACCTAGTCTTAACTAACGTTTATCCTATATATTTTTTGATTTATTTCAATAAAAGAAGACACTCTCATCACTGAGAATGTCCCCTATATTTAAACGAAACTTTAAAGAGAATTATATACTTCAAATCTTATCTTCTATTCCACCATACTCGTTGCTCACGGCTATCATCACCATTCAAATCTGCTTTCACGGCAGCTTCATAATTTTCAAGATTACCTTGATAAATTTCGCTATCAAATTGATGGCGATAAGGGATGTGATCAATCGTTGTACAAACCGGACCGACTTCTAGTTTCGGAATATCAAAACGACGCCAGTCAGACCATGCCTCAAAACCATCAGCCATGAAGCCACTGATCCAGCGCTGAAGAGCAATTTTATTAATTTTATCAGCATCAGTACCCGTATAAGCAACTGCTTCCTGTACCAAATATTCATCAACACCTTCGGCTCCCCATTGTTCAAATGATGCCTTCACACCGGCTGCATAAAGTTGGGCAGGATCAGCCTGAATCCAGCCACGTTGAGCAGCTTCAGCCTCGATAAGTAGCATACGAGAAGCAGTAATAATAGGGAAAGTAGAGGTTACCTGTGTAAGCGAAGGATTATAAAAACAGCAGACTTTATTCCACGTGTTCACATCTGCAGACTCAATACCCAAAGGCATACCTTGGTATTTATCAAAATTCTTCAGGTCTTCATCTGTCACGCCTGTCTCTGCCTGTGTCTTGCCAAAAGGAATCAGCGAACAAGTAGAGAACAGACGGTTGTCCTTCAATTCCTTCAACTGATCTACATAATACTTATTAGGAACAAAATTATAATTATAGTTTACGCCATTATAATATAAATATCCCACAGTATTGGCCTCAAAAGTATAATTCAAATTATAGGCATTTTCTTCAATACCGCCATCAGCGTAAGCTTGAGCAAAACGCGAGCGTCCTTCGGCAGGATCCACATCTGCCAGTTTTATAGCAAGCATCATACGGGTAGAAGCATTCAGTTTCTTCCATGCACGAATGTCACCATCGAACAGGATGTCGGCTGTGCTCAACGAGCCACTTTCATTAAACTGATTATACGCTTCCCTCAAATCGGCATCTAACTTAGCATAAATAGTTTCCTGTGAATCAAATACCGGAGTAAAATTTTCCTCACCTGCCTGAAATGCTTCTGTGTAAGGAAGTGGCCCTAGAGCATCTGTAAGGTGCATATAGATGAATCCCATCAATGTACGTGCAACCGCAATCTGATTGGCATTATCACCAAACTGCACAATGGCAGGTTTACCTTTTTCAGTCTCATCACTATTAAAGTCAATAATCTTCTGGCAGTTCTTCAACGGATAAAGATAATAAGAACTTGTACTCATAGTAGGTCCGCCAAACGCACCATACTGATTATTATTTTTCTCGGACATATACCCCGGATACATTTGCGTCCACGGGTAATAATAATTTGAGTTCATAGAGAAGTATTTCACATAAGTACAAGCGTATGTAAACAACATACCAGTATTAGCCTCCGACGGTTCATTGGGATCTTTGTTAATATCGCCAAAGTCAGTCATATCACATGCTGTGAATGTTGCTGCAAAACTCAGAGATAAAAATAATAATTTAATATATTTCATAATGATTCTTCATTTTATGGTTTAAAAAGCAAGATTAACGGTAAAACCTATCGAACGGGTTGCAGCGGCATTACCACCCTCAAAATATCCCATACCAATTTCAGACACATCCACATTAGGACAAGCTGAGTAGATCAACCATGGATTGGAAGCATTAATTGCCACACTGGCACGACTCAGGCCGATATTTAGTTTCTTCAAAGTCTGTGACGGGAAAACATACGACAATGACACTTCACGAAGTTTCACGTAAGTACGGTCATACACCCATTCTTCCCATACACGGGAAGCTGTGGTATAATATAGTTTAGCATTGACATAGGTATCTACCTTATTGCCATTCTGATCCACACCAGTCATGTGGATACCACCACCTTTGCTTACCGGTTCACGAACATTGACGCCACGGTCATTAAGCTCAGCTGTTTTATCAAGAATACCGCTATTGCTACCCCACATATTAGTATAGGATACAATCTGTCCGCCTACAGAGAAATCAATATTAGCCGACAGACGGAAATTCTTAAAACTGATACTAGTATTAAAACCACCAGTGAAATCCGGATGGAAGTTACCCAGTTCATCTAGTGTATTCTGATTGTAAGTAGGTACATATTCACCACCATACAACGCCTTCTGCGAAGCACTCAATTCATGGAAGATTATATTGCCATTGTCATCACGTTCCCATGTATTACCGGTTATCACACCAAGTGATTTACCAACCATAGCATAATTATACAAACGAGTTGTGAATGAAGTCCAATAAATAGAATAAGAATCCACTCCATCAGCTAGTTCCACCAGTTTATTACTATTCTTCGCTATATTGAAATTCATTTCCCATTTCCAGTTCTTAGTGGAAACAGGCATCCCGCCCAAACTCAATTCAACACCCCGATTACGAATTAAACCAGCATTCATCTTACGAGTGGAATACCCCGATTGCGGAGCAGAGGTTACGGAGATTATCTGATCTTTGTCATCCCGGGTATAATAGTTGAAATCACCCCATAAACGATTATTGAACAAACGGAATTCCGTACCTATTTCATACGAAGTGGAAATAGACGGCTCGATATTATAATTTTTCTGAGAAGAAGGTTCATACATTGTAACATGTGAACCATAACTGGTATCCAGCGAATAAGTAGGATAAATATTGTAAGCATTGAGCGTAGTACCTACTTGAGCCGCACTAGCACGCAGTTTCCAAAAGTTCAGCCATTCTGCATTCACCCATTTGTGAGCAAGGACAGAAGCGGAAAGGCCACCATACCAATAGCTGTTATGATTAGGACTCAATGTGGAAGACATATCGTTACGAACAGAAGCGTCAAGAAAATAAGTATCATCCCAGCCCATGGTAGCTGTGGCATAAACACTACGTTCTTTGTAATGTGTTTTCTCATTATAGGCTAAAGCAATAGTACCCGATGAAGCAGCCAAATTATAGTAATCGTCCAAAGACAAATCATAATTCGTATTGGTGTATGCATATAAATTATCGTACGTATAGTCACGTGCTTCTGCAAAAAGAGCTGCGTCTACCGTTAGTTTATCTTTAAAAAATGATTGTCCCCAAGTTAAACGTCCTTGTACGGTCAAATCAATCAAACTGCTTTGATCCTGACGATAATTTGACCGGAAATTAATAGATCCTGAAGGGCGTTCTCGTTCCAATTTGTAACCACGTATGTTACCATTTACGCGTACCCCTGCCTTCAAGTTATAAGGAAGGTCCACAGACACATCACCACTGAATACATTCCATTGATAAATGGTGCGATGATTATATTCATGAAATAAAGCATACGGATTATCATGGAATGCAGCACTTTGATTATTCACACTGTTGATATTCCACGTCCTCCATGATCCGTCCGGACGTTTATAGTCCTTATAATCTTTTAAATTGACATTGGTCTGTCCCCATTGGGTATATTCCTGCAAAACGGTACGTGAACCGTTATATCCACTTTCGGCAGCATTATGATCCTGACGATAAGTATATTTATAATCCAATGACACATTCATCCACGGTGTGGGTTTGAAATTTGTCTTGAACCCTAAGAAACGGCGAATAGCATCCGAATTGGGCTGCACACCAGTACGATAGCTATTGGTGAAAGAAACACGGGTATTAAAATCTTTCACACTCTTTGAAAACGAAACGTTGGTTGTATTGGTTACACCAGTCCGATAAAGATCTCTCAAATCCAATCCATGTTGCCAAGTGGCTGGTTTTCCATAATGACCACTGGTTTCGTCTAATGACAACGGAGTGACATATTTCACAGCCGGATCGTATGCAGCTCCCCAAGAAGTGTCCTCATTATAATCGTACACATAAGCACCTTGCAAACCGGGAATATCACCACTATACAAATCATAAATATCCTGAGCCCTGTTACCTTTTTCCGTACCTCCATATCCTCCACCACCATACAGCTTCTGCATATTGAAATGATTATAGTAAGTTTCGGCCTGCAATGTATGACTTACTTCAAGCAACCCTTTCTCACTTTGTCCCGCCTTAGTAGTTATGATGATAGCACCTGCACCACCACGCGAACCATAAAGGGCAGTAGCCGCGGGACCTTTCAATACGTTTATGCTTTCCACATCATCCATATTGATAGAGTTTTTGTTGGTGATAGCACCATCTACCACATAAATAGGCTCATTGGCCGGATTATCCGACTGGGACGAAGAAGGAATGGAACCTGCACCACGCAAAATAATAGTACCTGCATCAAAACCAGAACTGGCACCACCTATAAAACGTGCTCCCGACACTTTACCGGCCATAGCATTACCCAAATCGGTCTGTCGTGAAATAGTTAGATCCTCACCTGCCACCTTTTGTGTAGAATAACCCAACGCTTTTTGTTTACGGTTCAATCCTTGAGCAGTTACAACCACTTCATCCAACACTTTTGTGTCCGACTTCATTGTTACAGTAATAGTACCACGCTGAATTCCAACTCGCTGAGTAATCATACCCAGATAAGAAACAATCAGCGCTTTGGCATCTGTAGGAACATTATTGATAGCAAACTTGCCATCTACATCCGTAATTGCTCCCATAGTAGTCCCTTCTACTAAAACAGACGCACCTATTATCGGCTCACCATCATCCGCAGAAGTTACAACTCCTGCAACTGTTTTAGGCGCTTGAGCCATAGAGAAGCCGATACCCAACCACAGACAAGCTAGTAACACTAACACTTTTTCTTTCATACTCACTCTCTTTTAATTAAACATTATCCAAGTTCTTTTGGAACTCATTTTATCAATAATATTGCAAAGATATAAAATTTTATTAAAAATAAAAGAATAAGTCTATTATTTTTTGTCTATGATATTTTTTTATTCATAAGTATTGTTTAGTTGTGATATTTGTTAGATGTAAGGTAGTTATTTTATTTTTAGTATAAAATGATGTGAAATACATGAAAATTGTCAAGATAATCATTTTCTTCTTCAGATATCTTGTTCCAAATAAAGTACCTTGTTTTTTATTTCTTTAACTATTTATCCTTTGTGTGAAATTACTCTTTTAACAGTTGAATATTGTTTGGAACGACTAATATTTAGGCGTTTTTTATAAGAAATGAATTCTTGTACTTTCCTCTTTTATAGAACTAAGTTCCAAAAGAACTTATGCTTACCGTTCTCCTCTATTCATTAAGTCCACCATACTTATATTATTTCCCCCTTTTACTTGATACACAATATATTATGAATATTTTTTTAGTCACTTTCTACTTATACTCTACCATTAGCATAATCAGCACTCTAAAAATCAGGCTATTATCTATTTAATATTCTATTTATTTTCTACTTATATGAACCATAAAACGATCAATCGTTTTCTTTATTACACAATTACAGTATTTATCAATCTACTAAATTCTAATCGGTCAAACTCGCAGGCGCGCCCCAATAAAGGCTAACAATTGATATAACCTTCCACCTGACATACGCATATCAGCTAATATTTGCCATATCGGATGCCCTATCACACCATAATCACAGTACCCTACTATCTTATCTCCTATCCCTCACTGCTGCAAAGCTTCAACTGGTCCGGAAGCATTTCTGCATTTTCCATCTACAGGAATAGAAGAAAAAGTCTCTTTCTCCGCAAAAATCCTCTTCTTTTCTGGAGAACAAAATGAAGAGGAGTCCTTTTCTTTTTTTGCTCTGCTTTACTTTGTAACTTCATGTTTTCATGTCCACATTTTCCGTTGAAATGCCTACGTTACTACCATCCACATACAAATTCTTGTATTTTGAAATCTCTATCAACAAGTAATCAGTACTCACCTCTACACACTTCCGTTGTTGTACCGCCTCAAAGTAATGGTCCTGTATACTTTCCGAAGTAAGAATTCCATTTTTTTCGTATTGGGCTTTACTAAAAAATCCACGTTCCAACAGTGCATCCACTACTTGCTGTACATAATCGGCCGTACATCCTTCGGACAATCTGCGAGTAAAAAGCAGACACCTATCCTCTCTCCAACAGCAAAGACATCCTTTGTGGTAAATACGTACCAATAAATGCAATACAAGCAATGTAGCCCAACTCTTGTTCCACCAACAATATTTTATCATTCTCGGAGAAATCCACACTCAAGTAGAAAAATTCCAATCCGGTTGTTTGTAATGCCATATCGATATTTTTATTGATGACAAATATAGAAAGAAACCCAGACGGAATGACGCGATTTGGCACAATAATACGCAATAATGCACAATTGATGCTCCACACACATCTTAAAATAGTAACCGGAAAGATATACGATAAAGACGAAAGATATATTATCTTACATGGGTATCATTATAGATGTTACAATTTTATCAAATATACATAGAAACAGATAGATGTATACAAAAAAAAGAGAAACTGACTCCAAAGGAAAACAGTATCTCTTTTTTATCTTATAAGATTCTTCTCTATTATTCTTCCGTATAGCGTTCAATAGTCTGACCACGATCAGGACCTACCGAAACAATCTTGATCGGGGTTTCCAGCTGTTCTTCCAAGAAAGTGACATACGCATTGAATTCTTCCGGGAATTCATCCTCACTGGTCATCTTGGTCATATCAGTCTTCCATCCGGGCAGCTCCGCATATACAGGTTCCAGCCCCTCACTAATATCATAAGGGAAGTAATCAATTTCCTCACCATTTACTTTATAAGCCACACATGCTTTGATGGTTTCGAAATCATCCAACACATCGCTCTTCATCATAATTAACTGAGTCACCCCGTTTACCATGATAGAATACTTCAAAGCTACAAGATCAATCCAGCCACAACGACGTTCACGACCTGTCACCGCACCATATTCATGACCTAAATCGCGGATTTTCTTACCAGTTTCATCAAACAATTCGGTAGGGAAAGGACCTGCCCCCACACGGGTACAATACGCTTTCATGATACCGTATACATTACCAATTTTATTAGGACCGATACCTAAACCGGTACAAGCACCGGCACAAATGGTATTTGAAGAAGTGACAAAAGGATAAGAACCGAAATCAACATCAAGCATCGTTCCCTGCGCACCTTCACAAAGCACACTCTTACCCGACTTCAGAAGATTGTTTATTTCGTGTTCACTGTCCACCAAATGGAACTGTTTCAGGTATTCGATACCCTCCAACCATTGTTTTTCCAGTTCGGTTATATCATATTCATAATTCAGACTTTTCAAGATCTGTTCGTGACGTGCCTTTGCCTTTCCATACACTTCTTCAAAATTATGAAGGATATCACCTACACGTACACCGTTACGACTCACTTTATCAGTATAAGTAGGACCTATACCTTTTCCGGTAGTTCCCACTTTGGCATCTCCTTTAGCAGCTTCATAAGCAGCATCCAGAATGCGGTGAGTAGGCAAAATCAAATGAGCTTTCTTTGAAATGTGCAAACGTTCTTTCAGGGGGTGTCCGCTAGCCTCCAAAGCTTCAGCCTCAGCCTTGAACAAAGCCGGATCCAGTACCACACCATTACCAATAATGTTTACTTTATTTCCTTGAAATATTCCGGAAGGAATGGAACGGAGCACATATTTCTGGCCTTCGAATTCCAGTGTATGACCTGCATTCGGACCTCCCTGGAAACGAGCTACCACATCATAACGGGGAGTCAGAACATCGACAACCTTTCCTTTGCCTTCATCACCCCATTGCAAACCTAACAAGACATCTACTTTCATGTTTCTTCGTTTTATGTTACTTATCTTTTTTCTTCCTACGCTTGGCCCAAGTACACTTGCTGCATACACCATAGATATATAAGGAATAGTGCGAGGCATGAAATTTCTTCAGTTTCGTATTGGCAATGGCTTGTTTCAGATTCTCATCCTGAAATTCGGTCACTTTGCCACATTCCGTACATATCATGTGATGATGGGTTTCATTGTTGTACGCACGCTCGTACTGGGAAGAATTGCCGAACTGATGTTTAATAACCAATTTTGCATCGATAAAAAGAATGATGGTATTATAAAGAGTAGCCCGGCTTACCCGGAATTTTCCTTCATTTGCCATATAATTATAAAGCGTATCAATGTCAAAATGACCTTTAATGGAATAGATAGTATCGAGTATAGCATATCGTTCAGGTGTCTTCCGATGCCCGTTAACCTGCAGATATTCTGTCAAGATCTGCTTTACCTTATCTTTCACATTCTCTTCCATCACAGATTTCAGTTCCGCCGTCAAAGTTAAGCCTTTTTATGATAACATGAAAGTTTAATGCCAATATTCTGTTTCTAATTTTATTTCTCCAGCCAAAGAAGCTATTTCTACCTTATCTGATTTGGTTAATGGAGCCAACAACCGATTCACCTTTTTGCCATTTTCCTTGCTTTGAACGGCAAACTTCTTCAAAGCAGTAGCAGCTGCTTTGCGGGGCAGCACTCCCTCGCTTTGTAAAGTGACCATTGCCTGATCCAAAAATTCAGCTTCCGAACGCTCAGTCAGCTGATTTCCCTTCATCAACAGCCTTGCCATCAGCATAAAGCCACATAACTGAAAATATTCACGCTCATCGGCCATCCATTCAAAAGCCTTCTCCGAAGCATAAGGTAAATATTGGAACAAACTCATGCAAGTCAGTTCCGCTATTTCAGGATAGCGCATATCTTCTACCCATATATCAGCTATTTCCGGATAAAATGTTTCTACCGGCTGTAACATTCCCGCCAGAATTTTACATTCACGGATATTTTCTTTCCATAAAGCTTGCGCCACTTCATGATTTTTTTCATAACGAGCAGCTATTTCTTTCAAACGCGGAAGTTCGATGCCAAAATTCAGTTTATAGTCTAATCCCTTCTCACGCATACTTTGGGAAACCACCCCATTCATAAACAAACGGAATTGCCCCTTTATGTCCTTTATTGTTTCGTGTACATCCATATTTATTCTTATTCATTTCTATAAGGAAGATTCGCAAATTCTTTGCTATAACGTAACATTTGCTCCGCGTAACCTTCATTATAAGATACTTTTACATCTATAATATTTCCATCCTTATCTGTCACGGCCTCATATACAGGATTTACAAAACCTTTGTAAGGAGCCAGATGAAGTTTTTCATAACGTGCCAATATCTCGGCGTGCAAAACCGGATCTATTTTCACCGCATACTTTTCGACCAATTTACGGGCAGCCTCAAAATCTCCTTCACTTTTAATGCGTTGTATCTCAGCCAGCAACTGTCCGAACAGAGTGCGCAATTTTTGATAATCGTTTATCTTCACATACGTTTTCCCATCCTTCTTAACCAGTTCAACCACCTTATCTGCAGCACCTTTCTCAAATGTCCACCGCGCAATGAGCTGGCGGTTACGCATGTGTGCTTCCTCTACCATATTACCTAACTCGATGCGGACTAACTGGGTCATCAGACCATTCATCATATAAGTATAATATTCTGCTTTAAAGGCATCTCCATCCGGTGTAAGCCCCAACTCTACCATTTTGTCATCCGGCAGATAGTACAAACCGAATAAATCGGCACGTGCCTCTTCTATCGTAGATCCATACGCTTTCAAAGCATCCTGATCTACTCCCGGTAACAACTGACCAGAACCGTGCCCCAAACATTCATGCAAATCAGTATGTAAATCCCCTGTAAGATCTGCATATTTCTTTATCCATTCTTTCTCTTCGGCACCGCAAACAAATTCATCTGTAAATCCATTACCATGAGCCGCTTTATTATAGGCTTCAGTCAGATTTCCGATGGTTACAGACTTAGAACCATGCACACTACGAATCCAGTTGGAATTAGGGAGATTAATCCCAATCGCTGTAGCAGGATACAAATCCCCCCCCAGCATAGCGGCTGTAATCACCTTGGCCGACACACCTTTCACTTCCTTTTTTTTAAACCGATGATCTACAGGTGAGTGATCTTCAAACCATTGAGCATTAGCGCTGATGATTTCCGTGCGCTTGGTTGCTTCCAGATCTTTAAAATTCACAATGGACTCCCAACTAGCTTTCAGTCCTAACGGATCTCCATAACTTTCAATAAAGCCGTTAACAAAATCCACGCGTGAATCCAAATCCTTCACCCACGCAATAGAATATTCATCAAAATCTTTCAAGTCCCCATTCTTATAAAATCGAATTAATTTTTCGATAACTATTTTTTGTTGTGCATCTTCTGCCACACCAAGAGCCTTATCCAACCAATAAATGATCTTATCAATGGCTTGCCCATACAATCCTCCAGATCTCCAGACCTTTTCTTGTACTTTTCCGTCCTCCTTTACTAAACGGCTGTTCATACCAAACATTACCGGCATCATATCATCCGGATTCTTCAAATTATGATAAAAATCTTCCGCTTCTTTCTGGGTTACCCCTTCGTAATAATTTGCAGCCGAAGTCAGGACCAAATCCTCCCCGTCTGCCTGATTCACACGTTTAGGCATCATTTCAGAATCAAAAATCACCGGAAAGACTTCTTCACAAAGTTCTTCCACTGTTTCCCCTTTACCCAAAGGTAACTTCAATGCATCCACACTATTCAATGCATCCCTAAAAAATTCCGGAGTGAAACCTGGTACGAACTTATTTGAAGCATAATGATGATGAATTCCGTTAGAAAACCATATGCGTTTCAGATAAGTTTCCAAATTGACGAAATTCACATCTGTACGATCTCCCTGATACTCTGTATATACGGTTTCCAACATTTTACGAATAAGCAAATTGTATTTGCCATTCTGATCAAACAAAATATCACGGCCTTGCAAAGCAGCTTGTGACAAATAGTAAATCAACTTTTTTTGTTTCAAACTCAGTTCTTCAAATCCATACACTTTATATCGAAGTAACTGTAAGTCGGCAAATTGTTCAACCGTATAATCAAATTCCTCCATTTCATTCATGCTTTTATCTACTTCATTGCAACCAACCTGTTTCATTTCTACAATTAACGTTTTTTATAGATACATAATTCGTGAGCCGAAACAAAAAAAGGAAAACAATTGTTTTCCTTTTTCTTAATTATAATGTAGCAAATTATGCTCTTATTTCTTTTCTTGATTTCTCTTACGATAGCCATTAGGAGTCTCACCCACATTCTTATAAAACGCAGCATAAAAAGATTGGCGATTAGCAAAACCTACCATTGCACTGATCTCTTCCACATTCTTATCCATATAGCGTTTATCAACTAAAAGATGCAAAGCATCTTTAATACGATATTCATTCAACAAACAAGAATAATTCATTCCGAAGCGGGAATTCACTACAGCTGACAAATAACGAGTATTTGTCTTTAATTCTTTCGCCAAGTCTTTTGCTGAATAATTAGGGTCTTTGTACTTTTTCTGAACAACTACAATGTTCAAAATCTTATCATACAATTCATCGGCAAGTTCTGCTCTAATCAGAGATCTGTAAGCAGCCTTTTTCTCTTTCTTTTCTCTCAGGTTATACGGTTTTTTCTTAGGAGCCGCTTCCTGGGTTTCTGATTTTTTTTCCACGTCGCTCATCAGTTAATTTTTCTTTTAATTTTTCGTTGTTTGGTTAGTTATATAAATGCAAATATCTAATTTTGGACAAATGTGGGAAAAGTTTTTTTCATATGCAACTTTTTTTGCTTAATTTATTTCTTAAATAATCACAACACTTTGTTTTTTAAGTGGCAAAAAAGTTTATTTGTCCAATCTACAATAACCAACCTCTCTTTTAAGCAATAATTTCAAAACAAATGAATTATGAATAAAAGTATATCTTATTTACTATTATTAGGCAGAGATTCCTACCAAATCTAAAGATTTTACTACCTTTGTAACCGATTACATTTTAAAATAACAAACAGATATGTTCCAAACTCTAAAAAACTACTTTGGATACGATAGTTTCCGTCCTTTACAGCAAGATATTATTCAAAATATATTAGCTCAAAAGGATACTTTGGTATTAATGCCTACAGGAGGAGGAAAATCCATCTGTTATCAATTACCGGCTTTACTGATGGAAGGTACGGCCATTGTCGTTTCACCCCTTATTTCTTTAATGAAAGACCAGGTGGAAAGTTTACAAGCAAACGGAATTGCAGCACGGGCACTGAACAGCAGCAATAATGAAACAGAAAATATAAATCTACGTCGCGAATGTCTTCAAGGAAAAATCAAATTGCTTTATATTTCACCTGAACGATTACTTATAGAAACAAACTTCCTGCTGAAAGATATTCAAATTTCTTTATTTGCCATTGATGAAGCTCATTGCATCTCACAATGGGGACATGATTTCCGGCCTGAATATACCCAATTAAAGGTATTACGTAATCAGTTTCCCAAAGTACCGATTGTAGCATTGACTGCTACAGCTGACAAAATAACCCGAAAAGACATTGTACAACAATTGGCCTTGAAAGATCCTAAAATATTCATATCTTCCTTTGATCGGCCCAATCTGAGTTTGGAAGTTAAAAGAGGCTACCAACAAAAGGATAAGATGCGGACTATTCTTGAATTCATAGAAAAACACAAAAATGAATGTGGTATCATTTATTGCATGAGCCGCAGCAAAACAGAAAATGTGGCCGCAATGCTGATGAAACAAGGTATCCGTGCAACCGTTTATCATGCAGGATTAAGCAGCGATATGCGTGATAAGGCACAAAATGATTTCATAAATGATCGTGTACAGGTGGTGTGCGCCACTATTGCTTTCGGGATGGGAATTGATAAATCCAATGTACGCTGGGTTATTCATTATAACCTTCCTAAAAGCATAGAAAGTTTCTATCAAGAAATAGGACGTGCCGGACGAGACGGAATGCCCAGTGACACCCTTTTGTTCTATTCACTGGCCGACCTCATTCTGCTCACTAAATTCGCAACAGACAGCGGGCAACAAAGCATCAACCTGGAAAAGCTGCAACGTATGCAGCAATATGCGGAAGCAGATATCTGCCGCCGTCGCATTCTGTTAAGTTATTTCGGTGAAAATACGACCTGCGACTGTGGAAACTGTGATGTATGCAAAAATCCCCCCGAACGTTTCGATGGTACAATAATCGTACAAAAGGCACTTAGTGCAATCGCGCGTTCCGAGCAACAGATAGGAACCGGTATTTTAGTGGACATCCTCCGAGGAAACATGAGTTCTGAAGTTACAGAAAGAGGATACCATCGACTCAAGACCTTTGGAGCCGGGCGCGAAGTCCCCCCCAGAGATTGGCATGACTACCTGCTGCAAATGTTACAGCTCGGTTATTTCGAAATAGCCTACAATGAAAACAACCACCTGAAAATCACTCAAAGCGGAACAGATGTCTTGTTTGGCAGAGCACGCGCCCTGCTTGTCACCATCCGCCGCGAGGAAGCTGTACAAGCTACAAGAGGCCGTAAACGCAAGGCTACAGTTCCAACCAAAGAATTGCCATTGGGATTGCCCAATACAGAAAGTGGGGAACTTTTCGAGGCTCTCCGCACTCTCCGCAAACGCCTTGCCGACCAGGAAGCACTTCCTGCCTATATCGTACTGTCCGACAAAGTGCTCCACCTACTCAGCGCCTCCCGCCCCACTACCATAGAAGAATTTGGTAATATCAGCGGTATAGGTGAATATAAAAAGAAGAAATACGGAAAAGAGTTTGTGGATCTGATACGGAAATATAGTTGAATATTATTTACACTGCAACAGCAACTCCCTGAGGTCACCTTGCGGTACGCCAAGCGAAATGGCTTTTTCGAAGTCACGTTTTGCCAACTCCTTTTTCTTTTGGGAAAGATAAATTTGTCCCCGTATCAAGTAGGCTTCCGTCTGTGAAGGATCCAGCTTAATAGCTTCTTCCAAGTCCATCATGGCCAGGTCCACATGTTTCATATCCTGCTCCACACCCGCACGTGCCACGTAAAGCACGGCATATTGCTGGGTAGTCAGCCGGGTAGATTCTCCTCCTTTTTCTGCAATCATGGCATTCAATATCGAAAGCGCCGCTTCGTATTTGCCCTCCTTCTGCTCCAGCGTAGCCAACCCCAGACGGCCATTGTAGCTCCGGGGGGCAAGTTTCAGCAGACGTTCATAATCAGACTTTGCAAAATTATAGTTGCGCTGCCGCATATAGATATAGGCACGCATCAGCAAGGCTTCCTGATTATCGCTTTCTATATCCAGCACCAAAGAATAGTCTATCCGGGCCAAATCATCCTTCCCCAACTCAAGGTAAAGAGCGGCACGATTCATCAGGGCAGGTATGGCACGCGGAGCAATGTTCAATGCCAGAGTATACGAGTCAAGGGCCTGCTCATACCGGTGCTGCCGACGTTGTATCGTACCCAAGTTGGAGAACAGCAAAGCGTTATGAGGATTGGCGGGCTCCATTTTCAAAGCTTGTTCAATGTATTTTTCGGCCAATGACAAGCTGTCTTGCTCCGTGGCTGCAACCGCACGTTCGCTCAGTTCCTGATAGGTTTGTGAAAAGGCAGGGAACATCGTGGCTCCACACAAGAAGAAAGAAAAAATAAGTTTCTTCATATAATAGTTCAGTATTTATTCCAAAGGATAGGTATCGAAAGCGAACAGTTCTGTTGACAAATAGCGTTCCCCCGTATCGGGCAGTAGGGCAACAATCATTTTATCCGCAAATTCAGGGCGTTCGGCCAGCAACCGTG
>ENA-OPJP01000303-OPJP01000303.1-human-gut-metagenome-genome-assembly--contig:-NODE-303-length-14630-cov-7.299554_pt1 | contig 14630 bp, 9 predicted proteins | sample MGYA00241417_ERZ501664 | MGnify/ENA primary metagenome ERZ501664 (study PRJEB25962, sample SAMEA2042200) | human gut metagenome | biome: human gut; feature: human-associated habitat; material: faeces...
TTGTTTCCGCCACCTTTTGGAGGCAGAAAAATAAATCCCAAAGGTCGCAAACAGGCCGAAAAAAGGGAAAAAAAGAAAGGTTAAATTATGAGTTACAACAAATTGAAATCATTGGTAGCGAACGTGGAAGCCATAGAAACGGCAATGAAAATCCAAGTTCAAGGCAGGCAGGCCACTGCGGAAGAAAAAGAAATTTTATCCCGATATTCTGGTTTCGGGGGTATCAAAGAAGTGTTGAATATAGGTACGGACAAGCCCATAGGTGGTGATATGCAAGAACCGATACAAAGATTGCAGGAGTTAATCAATGCTTACCCTCATTTCACAGAACCCATGCGACACAATGTCATAGAGGGTATCAAAGCATCTGTACTGACAGCATTTTACACTCCTAAATTCCTTGTTGATGCAGTGGTGCGGCAGATACACGCCACGTTCAGCGAAAACGGCCTCAAAATGCGTTCATTTCTCGAACCGAGTGCAGGTATAGGCGGTTTTCTGCCCATAGCCATGTCCGGCACGTATGACTATGCCATTGAGAAAGATCTCATTTCGGGGATGATACTTTCCCTGCTCCATGAGAACACGCTAACACGGACGGCTGCATTTGAAACCATTGGAGAACAAGGTTTTGAGCATACAACTTTCGATGTCATAGCCTCCAACATCCCGTTTGGCAATTTCCGGGTATTCGATGCGGAGCTGTGGAAGAAAGGCGGTATGTACGAACAGGCCACCAAGACCATACACAACTACTTTTTTGTCAAAGCGATGGAGTTGTTGAATGAGGCTGGATTATTGGCTTTCATCACATCGAGGGGCATAGCCGACACGCCCGGTAACAAGTTCGTGCGTGAATATCTTGTAAATCATGCAGACCTGATAAGTGCAATCCGTCTGCCCGATATGCTTTTCATGCAGACAAGCGGTATAGAGGTAGGCAGTGACCTGCTGATATTCCAAAAGCACACGCACAAGACGGTACTCTCACAACGGGAACAACTGTTTTTACAAGTAGGCAGGGAAAAGGCGGACGCCATAGGCACAATGACCGAATACGCCAACAAATTGTTTACCATGCCGAAAACTACCCTTGCAACAGGTAGCCGCATTGTACAGAACCAATACGGAAAATATGTGCGCAAATACCAATGGCAGGGAAATGAAAATGCCATGTCGCAATATCTCGCTGCACTGCTGAAACTCGACTTTGGCCGATATTTCCGCAAAAGTCTTTTCACAGGGAACGGACAGGGCAGCGAACATATGCAAATGTCCCTTTTCGGGAATGTAGCGATGAAACAAGTAGTAAAAGGTAAACGAGCCTACACGGATGGGGTGGAAGCATGGATGAAAGATGGCGCAATGGTACTGTTTGAGGGCCAGGTGGGTACTATCCAATATCGAAAATCAAGTCTTTATCAAGAGGTAGCCATTGATTTTGTGCCGGTGGACGAGGGTAAGGTCAATACAGATAGGGCGAAAGATTATTTTCCTATACGCAAAGCATACTTTGAACTGTCAATCAAAGAAAGGGAAGAACAAAAAGAGGATAACGGATTGCGTAGAGAGCTGAACGCTCGATACGATGCCTTTGTTGCCAAATGGGGCTGTTTCCACGAGAACGACAACAAGGAGTTTATCATGCTTGACAGCCTCGGTGTGGAAGTCTTTACAATAGAAATGCAGCTTGGAAAAGATTTAGTCAAGTCCGACATCATGCGTGAACCTGTGGCGTTCAAGAAGATAGACCCGAACAAACGGCTGACACCGATTGAAGCGTTGGCAAGCAGCTTGAATTTCTACGGCAAGGTTGATATGGACTACTTGATGCAGTCCACGGACAGTGCCGAGGAAGAAATCATCGGCGACCTCAAAGGTGAAATATTTTACAATCCCGCTATCGGGGAGTGGGAGCATAAAGGCAAGTTCCTTTCAGGCAATGTCATAGCCAAATGCAAGGAGATAGGTTCTTACTTGTCCGAACTCACGGACAGGGAAAAAGATTGGACGGAAACTGCTGTAAGGGCTTTGGCGGATGCGACACCCGAAGCGATACCCTACGAGGAACTCGATATTAACATGGGCGAGCGTTGGATTGACACAAAGTTATACGCCGATTTTGCAACTGAACTTTTCGAGACCGAGACAAGTGTCATGTATTTCGATGTGAACGACACCTACATGGTACGCCTGCAAAGTTACTCTCCGGTGGCTTACAACACCTATTTCGTTCGTAACTATAACGGTGAGGATTTGTTTGTTCATGCCCTGCATGATACTGTACCTGAAATCACGAAAAAGATATACCGCAATGGTGATAAGGTGCGTGTACCGGACGAGGAAGCCATACAGGAGGCAGCCACCAAGATACAGGAGATTAGAGACCGTTTCAACCGCTGGCTTGACAGGCAGCCGATAGAGGTTCGGGACGAGCTGGTGAGGGTGTATAATGAGCGTTTCAACTGCTATGTCAGGCCGCACTATGACGGTTCGGCACAAACCTTTCCGCAGCTCTCTTTCGAGCAATTTCCATACGATAGCCTCTATCCCTCACAGAAAGATGCTATCTGGATGATTAAGCAGAACGGAGGCGGTATCTGTTGGCACGAGGTAGGCACAGGCAAGACGATGATAATGTGTGTTGCCGCTTACGAAATGAAACGTCTCGGACTGGTACACAAGCCACTTATTATCGGGCTGAAAGCCAATGTACACGAAATCGCCGATACGTTCCGTAAGGCATACCCTACGGCCAAAGTTCTCTATCCGGGCAAGGATGACTTTACCGCTGACAACAGGCAAGAGGTCTTTTCAAAAATCAAGAACAACAACTGGGACTGCATCATACTCACGCACGACCAGTTCGCCAAGATACCGCAGTCAGAAGAGACCATGATAAATATATTCACGGAAGAGCTTGCCGATGTGGAACGTAACCTTGAATTTTTGGAGCAGTCCACTATGCGTTACCGTAGCGGAAAGATGCAGGAGGGGTTAGAAAAGCGCAAACAGAACCTTGGGGCTAAATTACAAGAACTGCGTATGAAAATCAATAATCGGAAAGACGATGCTGTGGACTTCCACACAATGGGAATAGACCATATTTTTGTAGATGAGTGCCATATTTTCAAGAACTTAATGTTCCAGACACGCCATAACCGTGTGGCAGGTATCGGCAACACCAAAGGCTCTCAAAGGGCAATGAACCTCTTGTTCGCCATTCGTGACATCCAACTTCGTACAGGTCGTGACCTTGGGGCTACGTTTCTGTCGGGTACAGTGGTGGTAAATGCACTGACCGAACTATATGTGATGTTCAAGTATTTGCGTCCGCAGGAGCTTCAACGGCAACGGATTAGCTGTTTCGATGCGTGGGCAGCCATATTCACAAAGAAAACGGCAGATTATGAGTTGAACGTGACAGGCTCGGTGAAGCGCAAAGAGCGTTTTCGTACTTACATCAAAGTACCGGAACTGGCAATGTTCCTGCGTGAGATTACGGATTACCGTACAGCCGACATGATAAATCTTGATGTGCCTGAGAAGAACGTGCGTTTCCTCTCTTATCCCCCGACAATTGGGCAGGAGGAAATGATAGGACGCTTGGTATCTTTTGCCGGTAGCGGCCAGTGGGAGGACTTGGGGCTTGACATTCCGCAACCCGACAACCTCGACAAGGCGAAAATGTTGGTTGCGACCAATGTAGCCCGAAAAATGGCTCTTGATATGCGCTTGTTGGGTTGCAAGTTCAAGGATGATGCCGATAACAAGGCTTCTATCTGTGCGAGGACAATCTATGACTACTATATACGCTCGAATGACAATCGGGGTACACAGTTCGTGTTCAGCGACCTTGGTACATACAAACCGAACGAATGGAACATATATACCGACATCAAAGAAAAGTTGGTACGGCTCGGTATTTCTGCTGATGAAATACAGTTTATCCAATGCGCCACTACCGAGAGGGCAAGAAAAAAGCTGTTTGAAGAAATGAACAACGGCAAGGTGCGAGTTCTTTTTGGAAGTACGACCATGTTAGGTACAGGAGTGAACGCCCAACAAAGGGCTGTGGCGGTGCATCACCTTGAAATACCTTGGGTGCGACATGAAGTCGCATAGATAATTGTTGGAATGATACTTACGGGTATCAGCTTTAACCCGCTGTTCCGTCAGCGGTAGCCTACCGACCGATGCACCTTAATGTTGTATTAAGCGGTCGGGACGAAGTACACTTTCGCAAGACAAGACAGAACCGTGAGGGGAAGTCAAGTACGGTTAGTATCATACCGTAGAGTGGCGAGGCTGGATAGTATGGTTAGCGCAAGCGAACTGTTAGTAAACTTCGTAATGTCACGAAAGGGTGTAAGATACTGGCACACTCTACCCAAAAGGGAAGCGGTCGGTTAATCCTCTCCATGGTAGGATTACACGGATATAAGCACCGCCGGAGGATGAGACAGAACCTAACCTATCCGTTAGTTATCTATGTGGAACATGGTAAGCCTGTATATCTCCTGTCATGTAAAAATGACAGGTAAGCTGACAGCAATGAAAGCCGAATGGTGTGCAGGTATAAGATAACAGAAAAAGCGAATGCCGTTCTGTAATGGAGCGGATACGGATTGAACCGACATCACGGGCTGATGTGGGCGACATCATCCGACACGAAAGTGGGCAGACTTCTGTGACGACATTAGGTAGGCAATCAAACCGAATGTTGTCAAATGGTGATTCTTTACAATTAACTTTTAGAACTTTCAAAAGGAGGAAAGCAAATGAACGAAAACAAGACATCGTGTGCGCCTGCTGACAATCAGCAAACACTTTGGGACAGAATAGACTGGACTAAAGCGGAGTTGGCTGTCAGAAAGCTACAAGCACGAATTGTAAAGGCTCAGAAGGAAGGCAGATACAACAAGGTGAAAGCCTTGCAGTGGACGCTGACCCACTCTTTTTACGCAAAAGCCTTAGCCGTAAAGAGAGTTACTTCTAACGGAGGTGGCAACACCCCCGGAGTGGACATGGAAACATGGGAGAAACCCGAAGCAAAAACACAAGCGATAAGCGAACTCAAACGCAGAGGCTACCAGCCGAAGCCATTGAGAAGAGTCCACATCAAAAAGAGTAATGGCAAACTGCGACCGTTGGGAATACCGACAATGAAAGACAGAGCCATGCAAGCACTCTACCTTATGGCATTAGAACCAGTGTCGGAAACAACAGCCGACTCACGTTCATACGGTTTCCGCAAGGAACGCCGCTGTATGGACGCGGTAATGCAATGCCATAACATTCTCCGAAAAGGCTATTCTCCCGAATGGATTCTGGAGGGTGACATAAAGGGGTGCTTCGACCACATCAGCCATGAATGGCTGCTTGCCAACATCCCTATGGACAAGGCAATACTCCGAAAATGGTTGAAATGCGGCTATATCTTCAACAAACAGATGTTCCCGACAGAGGAGGGAACGCCACAAGGTGGCATTATCTCTCCCACGCTTGCCAATATGACATTGGACGGATTGCAGAAAGTCCTTGCAGAGAAATATAAACGAGTTAGAATCAAAGGTAAGTTATATTCGCCAATGGTGAATCTTGTCCGTTACGCTGATGACTTTATAATTACCTGCGAGAACCGTGAAACACTTGAAAAGGAAATCAAGCCATTGGTAGCCGACTTTATGTCTGAAAGAGGTCTGACCTTATCAGAAGAAAAGACGGTGATAACCAATATCCGTGACGGTTTCGATTTTCTCGGTTTCAACATCCGCAAATTCGGCAATGAAATATTGACCAAGCCGACCAAGAAAGCCGAAAAACGCTTTATGGAGAATATCCGTAAGGTGACAAAAGGTCATAAGGGTTGCAAGCAGGAATCATTAATCAGGATGTTGAATGCTAAAATTCGAGGATGGGGAGCATATTATCAGCATGGGGCAACACGTGATTCTTTTCACAGAATCGACCATCAGATATTTCTCGCCTTGTGGCAATGGGCTAAACGCCGTCATTCCAAGAAAGGGAAACAGTGGATAAAAGACCGCTATTGGCACAATATCCGAGGGAACAGCTGGACTTTTGCGGCTAAGTTCAAGAAATCAAACGGCAAAGAAGACCAACTTACCTTGTTGAAACTGGCATCTTCGTTTCCTTTTCTGCAATATACGCAGATAAAGGGGGACATGAATCCGTTTGACGCAGACTGCCGCCTGTACTTCAATAAAAGAATGAAGTCAAAGATGCTTGTGACGCTGAAAGGACGTAAATCCCTGCTTTACCTATGGGAAAAGCAAGGTCGGAAATGTCCGATATGTGGTGAACCGATTGACACGCATAAGGCATGGAATGTAATGCCGACCGTACAAGACGGACGGAAATGCAATCTGTTGGTTCATGATGAATGTTTCAAATTATCCCGTAAAAACAATGGAAACAAGAAGTAGGATGAGCCGGTCTCTGCACACGAACAGAGACTTTGAAAAGCTTGAGCCGTATGAGGGGAAACCCTCACGTACGGTTCTGAGGGGGGAAGAGGGCAGTAATGCCCTTGACCTACCCGATCGACCTGCTGACATGGAGCAACGCAATGGCAGAGCAGTACGCAAAGGCAACACCGTAAAGCTGTGGGGTGGCAATGTGGTGGATATCGTAATTTATGGTACGGAAAAGACCCTCGACGCCTACAAGTTCAATCTGTTGAAAAACAAGCAGATGTTTATCAATCAAATTAACAACGGCACAATCGCCGTGCGCCGTATTGACGAGGGAGGCATGGATGAGGACAGCGGTATGAACTTCGCCGAGTTCGTGGCTATTCTGTCAGGCAATAACGACTTGCTGAACAAGACGAAGCTCGACAACAAGATTATGCAGCTTGAAAAGGAACAGGCTATTTTCAAGAAAGAACGCATCCGTGCCGAGCGTAAAATAGCTGCCGGCCAGGGAGAAATCGAAAAGGCAAAGCGTACTGAGGCCGATTTCAAGAGGGATTTGGAATACATCAACTCGTATAATGGGGCAAAGGCAACCCTGCTTTTAAACTTACCGCAAGCCAGTACCGAGGAAGTTGGTCGGGAGTTGCACCATATAGCCAAGACCTACCGCAACGGAGCGTATGGCACAGTTGGCACGTATGCAGGACTGAACTTGTTGGTGCATAGCGAGTATAATATGGACGGTACGTTTGACCGCAATACATTCTTTGTAGAGGGTATAAGTGGGTTGAAATACCGATGCGGCCTAAGCGGTGCGCTGCCGCTTGGTTTCGTTGAGTCGGCGCAATATCCGCATGGAGCATTAAGCAAATTGCCCTCTCTTATCGAGAAGCAACAAAAGGCGGTAGAGCGGATAGAAAGCGAAATTCCTACATTGCAGAAAATCGTTTGTCGCCAGTGGAGCAAGACTGATGAGCTGTCAAGGCTCAAACAGGAATGCAAGGAACTCCAGCACAGGATTGATGAAAGTCTGAAAGAGGCCGAACAACCACAGGCTGCCAAACACGAAGCTATTGCCGAAGCTGCTTGACATAATCATAATTTAACCGTTCCCTCTGCATGGTCGCGATGACCGGGCAGAGGGATTTTTTTGCGCTCCGGTCTGCCGACGGCTCTACTCTTTTATGGCATCCTTTCTCCCTTTATAACCTCCCGATTCCCCGCCGCCACCCATTCTCATTTATAGCTATTAATATCTTCTGTTTTTAGTCAAATAGAGATAATATTCTTTCATCGCATATCCGTTTTTTGCGATATGCCATTTTTAGCTTCTACATTGGTGGCAATGTATCATTTTTGCCTTCACACCTCCTAATAGCTTCAATCAAGGCATCTTTTAACCTTATGAAGGCAAGTTTATCCACCCCTTTTGATATACTGATTTCATTACCGACCAAATCTTTCAACTTGAGTAAACAAGGAACATCTGCCTTATATCTGTCTCCCACATCTTGTAGGTCATAGTCAAAATTATAATGATAAGCAAGAAATTGCGTAAAAGTATTTTTACTTTTATTGCTTAGTTTGCAGATAGCATCAAAAAGAGCATTGGCATCTTCAGATGCAAATATAGCACGAAGTTCGTATGTACAACTTTTATCTGGATAAGGCAATCTGTCTATAATTATAAGTTGTTCTACTGTTCCTTCAGTCAAATTACGCAGTGCTTTTTGCATTTGATCCGGCAACTCATTTATCTTTGATTTCATCTTCTGCAAGAAATAGTCCACAATATCATCCGTTATTGGGGTCTTGGAATCTGTGGTTACATAATTACATCCACTAATAAAAAGCCCTCTTAGCTGATAAAGTTCCTCTAAACTGGTTTGGATATCAATCATCTCTGCTATTCTTACTTTTATTAAAGAGACATAAGCCTGTATAAAATAGAAAATGCCAATAGCGTGAAAATATGATAGATACGCAATACTATAACCAAGTTGATAAGCGTCTTTTATCTCTCTATCCAATATGGATGTTATAGTATCCTGACAAATACTTTCAAGTTTTTGCTGCTCCATATCGAAAAAGCCGGATAGCATTTCCCAAGGTTTCAATCCTTTTTGCTTATCCCTTATCTCCGTAACAATAAATTCTACAAGTGGAGCACCTGTGATAATATATTGTATAATAGCCGTAACATACTCCGGATTTAAGACATTATAAATTAGCTCCTTGTTCAAAGAGTGATATTTTTCCCTTAGATGCTGTATCCTTTGCTTATCCTCATTATTATCTTGGAGTAGTGAAATCCGACAATCTCTACTCCAATTACAAATTACCTCTTTGTTCTCACTGTTATTATACTCTGCATACACTGCAATAAATGACCCAAGAATATTTTTAAGAAAGATATTATCCTTTTCAACCAGCTCGGGAGGAAGTTTGTTTAAGTGGCTTTTAAAATCATATAAACATTGTCTCAAAACCCGTAAGTTGTCGGATTTTGTACACTTAAAACAGGCAATAATGAAATCACGCATTTCTTTCAAATAATCGGATACCGGTACTTCGCCAAGGAAGTATTCGATGGCTTCTTCTATGTCAGGTTGTATTTCAAATTCCCTGCCTATGGTCTTTTCCTTAAACTCATCCAATACAGCCTTGGAAAGTTCTTCAAGGTGGTTCTCATCTCCAATTACGACAACATGACAATTACAATGCTCTACAAAGTAGTTGATAAAGCCTAACAATTCCTTCATCTCTATCAGGCACCTTTCGATGTCATCGAATATCAGAAACTTTACACCTCTTATACTGTCGTCTTTCACTCGTAGTAACGACAACGAATCCAGTGTTGCTGAAAATGAACCATCCTCTTTAGAGTCTTCATTAAAATCCATACTCGTCTTGAAGACTACCTTACCGGCTAATTTCAAAACTCCCTTTATGAAACGCCCCGTTTTCGAATAGAAGAAAGGATTTAATTCCCTATCTATAGCTGTCTTGATGTCATTCACGCTATCCATTCCATAGGTCGAAATGTAGATGGGCTTTAGCGTAATTTCCCCGTCGGTATCTGCGGTTCCATCAAACCTCTTCTTCCATTCTTTTATAAGATGAGTTTTGCCACATCCCCATTTTCCTTTCAGCATCACGGCATACTGAGGATTAGTATTATCAGCATAGCTGTTTAAAAAATCAAGAATCAAAGTATTCATACCCTTGTTATTAACATAATTCTATTTTAACTCCATTGAAAAACAAAAATGTAGCAATAGGAATATTAAATATTGAAATAGTAAACGACGCTGCAAATCCATTATCACCACATCCACAATGAACAAAGTTAGTGATATTTCTTAATACAATAATATCCAAACAACTAAATTTCATGTTTCTTCTTTGAAAAATTCAATAAAGGCTTGCAGGAATCGTCAGTCTTACCATTGATTGCTTAAATATGCGTCTCCTATCATAATAATATCCGCAGAAAATGTGATGGTGGAATACATTTGGCGTTTCCTGTCAACATTGTAAACCTCTTTGTAATATACGATATACGCATATTTGAACTCCACGACACGAAAGATTGAATTATCCTTAGTGTTGTAATAAATCACCTTGCCGCTTATCGCTTTGAAAGGACTGTTTACCATTGCTTCAAGAATAGTAGTTTCTCTGGTAGATTCAACGGTTATGGTAATACGTCCGCCAATAACATTTGTCACTGGCCTTCCTTTATTATCTGTCTTGCGGTTAAATTCAATATGTGATGAAATCACTTCTATATCCTTCCCTTGCAAGCACACGGTTGCCTTTAATTCTGCCATGCTGATCTTATTATATTTATTATAAAACCAAGACATTTCGCCTTGGTTAAAGCAGTCAGACCGCTTTCAAGACAAGAAGGAGGATATCATATTTCGCAAATATAGAATTTTCCTTTGAACATAACAAACAATCAATTAAATTTATTAACCAGCAAAATCGAAGAAACTCTATTTACAGGCTATCCTCCCTTCTAAGTATTATTTATACAAAGTAGAGAAATGCTTGCAAGTTCAAGATGTACCACAAGATTAAGACTTGATGTAATTTTTTCAAGTTGAGAGCCGAGCTATCCGCGTAATAGCTCGGCTTGTTTTTTTAAAATGAGGGAAAGGTTATTTAGGTAGATGATATTTGTCCTTTATATGCTCGGCCACGTGTTCGACTTCTGGAAACAACGTTGATTTGTCTATGCCGAGAGCTTCAAGCTGCTTCCTGATTTTCTGTTTCTGCGCTTTATTGATGATGTACACTTTGTATCTGAAGTTAAGCTGTGCAGGCTTGCTTTTATTGCCATTGATACCATAAAGGAAAAATGCCCCGGACTGCCGGATTATGCGAGGATTGTCAAACATAGGTTTCACGCAAAAGACTCTTTCAATATCCTTTGAGTCAATCACATTTTGGAAATGAGGTTTCTCGTACTTAATTTCATGCAGAAGATAGGCTATGTCTGGTTCATCATTAAAATCTTCACATTCCAAATCCCGAAGGGATTCGATACTGAAATCTATTGGGCGTTTTGCAATATTGGATACAACACTCACCGCATCGCTGTCAAAATATTTAATATCTGACGTTTTAACTTCAAACCGGAATAGTTTACCGTCAACATCTTCATTTTCACATGCAAAATACAGAGCTACCAAAGGATTTGTAGTGATATCCAAGAGTCGCGTCGGCAAAGAATCATGCTGCATCTTGACCAATTTTTCAAAGGTGGATGTATATCCTTTGAAATCAGCCGGACATTGGGCAATAATATCTTTGAATATTTTATCCTCATTCTTTATTAAAAGCTCTTCTCGATAAATGGAGGGTATCAATCCGAAATTCTTATCTGACTGTCCTCGATAAAAGATATGGTAATCTATATTGTCCTCTAACTCGTTCTCAAGTTTTTCTAATAGTATTTTGATACTATCAATGTTGGATGAATCCCTCTCCGGAGTATAATTATATGCCTCGTATGAAATCTCCCATGGATGCATTCCAAAGGTCTTGACTATTTTTTCTGACAATTCACTATATGATGCAAAGCTATCATAAGTATAGCCCAGTTTCTTGCTTCTTAAATACGATGAAGTGTTGGAATCCAAAGGAACATATTTTTCTGGATTAGCGTAGAACAGAACAATGCTGAGCTTTCCGACACTTTTAATGTTCAATGCCGTTTGAAAAAGTCGTTCATCTACTTTCCCTTCTTTTACCTGTCCGAACAATTCCCATAATACATTTATATCATTGTTGCCCCTGATTGTCTTCCATGGGAATAGATGCACTTTCATGGGATGGGTTGTCGGGATGCCTGATACATCTGTTGGTTCTGGACAACTAAAATTTAGCTTATGCCTTAAATCCTGTAAGATTTCGACCCTTTTTTCATCGGAGTGAAACTTGTTGAGATACGCCAAGAATGTGAACGGGTCTATTTCTTGCAGTGTGATCTCTTTGCCTTTTTCTGTGCCATCGCGAAAACCGGTAATACCGATTTCTTTTAGCGTAGATATAAGTTCTGGTTGGCTATTCTGTTTTCCAAGTAGCCAATCGGATAATTCTTTATAGAATGGTATCCATGAAAATTTAGGGGCTATCTCCATATTGTAATATAGATTATTTTATCATGTATTCAATAATTATCTCCAAATCTTTCCAATTGGGGATAATCTCCAAACCAATATTTAAAAGCCTTTTTATTTATACCGTCTGATGGTTCCCAAAAATCAACAGGATATGCCCAATCAGATTTGTAAGACTTTTTGGGAGCTAATTCTAAATTTATATAGCCATGAAACGGGCTTTGGTGTTGTTCTGTTTCCAATATTCCACAGAAGCCCAATGTTTGAAGGAGACATTTAATCTGAAACTTATCACCTCTGAACTTAGGAATTTTTTTGATTTTTTGAATAATATCTTTTTTTAAAATTCCATTATTCTCCATTAATGAAAGGCAAGACATAATTTCTTCAAAGACCTCAATATCTGTCTCTGTAGGTTTAATAGACATAATTATATTATTAAATACCGTCAATAAAACAATACAATATTTAATATTAAAAACAGCTATTCCTCCTGTTTCCTTTGCTCTGTTTGTATAGAACTCATAATCTTCAGGTTTTATCCCGATCCACGATTGTTCAGAACAAATCTCACATGGACTTTCCATGAATGGTTCTTCTTTCCGAGAACCTGCAAAATAATGTTTTGGATATGTCCGCACTATTGCAAATGCAGGTAAAAAACTTCTCCAAAGAAAATTTCCTGTAGATAGACTTGCTAAAAAAAAGGATACAATTTCATTTTTTTTGTCTTTACACTTATCATATTGAAGAAACAATTCATCAATACTTATATCATGTGGGCAATTATTTCTTTTCATTTTAGTGCTAATTATATGAATTCTTTCTTTTATGTTGACATTCTTCAAACTTCTTTGTCTCACCGTTTTTTATTAAATCAGCAATAGTAGAACCATTGAGATAATCTGTTGCGGATTTTAGATAATCTTTTCTGTTATTATTAGTTCTACTAATCCCATCAATTTTATTACCTCTTACATTCTCACTTCCATATCCTAATAATGGAGTAGAGGAATTTTCTATACCAATTTGCTCAATACCTCTTACCGTAGATTTTTTTGTTTCCTTAGGCGTAATACGAACTAATTTGTCTCCTTCACCGAATCTTGCTCCATCAGAACCTTTTGTACCAGCATGTCTACGAGCAACATCATTTTTGACGCCCGTGTCGAGGGCGTTGACGGACGGTGACACACCGGCCTCGGAGTTCTCCTTGACGCCTTCCGAGATGCCCTTGACCTGCGCGCCTACGCCGGTCTTTAGGTTTGCACTTACGCTGTCGAAATAGCCTGTGTCCGCCATAATATATATTGTATCATTTCTATAACCTTAGAAAATATAGTTCATACTATTTGTTTGTGAAATTATTTATGTCTGTATTCGTAAATTTAATCTTTAGTCTATTTTTTTTTGCATATTGCTTAAACTCATCACTTATGAACCACCTAAATGGTTCTTTGATATCTCTGGCAATTAGAAATGGAGTTAAATTAGTTTTAACCACAATAGGTGAGCTGAAAAATATACCATTTTCTCTATCTTTATTAATTGCATGGGCTGTCTTCTCATAATCAATAAAATCCATATATTTTAAAATCTTTGTAAGATAAAATGTAGTATGGGTATTATTATTGTAGATGTCGATTGGATAAAAATATACTTCATTTTTTAAAATCGGGGTCATAAGATTTACAAATCGCTGAGAAAATATTGGAATATCAATATTACCTTGAAGATAATCACATGTATCCAAAACATCTTGTTTAATATCTTTCTGAGGAATTCCTGTCAATTTCATATATTGCAAAAAATTCCCATCATTATCATTAAATATGAAATACCCCATTAGCCTTTCATTGTTATTTTGAAAGACAATTCGAGTTCTAAGTTTACTAATAACTGAATCAATACAATATATACTCATTTTTTATAGCTATTTCGATTATTAAGTTGACGACGCTTTTTATGTTGTAATTGCAATATTTTTTGACGCATCATTTCTGGATTCCATTTTTCCAGTCTTGCTTGCGTAGAAAGTTTATATAGCTCTATTTCTATTTCTTTATCATAAGCTGAATGATGTTCATTTCCAATACGAAAATGGCGATGTATCATTTTTGTAGGATGGTTACTCTCATAACGAGGTAAGAAAATCATATTAGTTGCTCCATTAATATTAATTCCTGACTCAACTATTATTGGATGATCTTTTAAATGGTAAGGTATGATATGATGTCTTTCAAATCCTTTTCTTCTTTTCATCCATGATGGGAAACTTTCTTTACCTCTTAATCCGAATACATCAATCCACGCATTTGTATCATCGACATACCCATATAGATTTAGTATTCCCCCACCAAGTCCAATCGGATCTTGCGAGACATACACTCCCATCTTTGGCGAGTAGTACCTGAACCTGTTGTATGCCAGCCCGGTCTCCCGGTCATAATACTGCCCCTGGAACAGGAACGGTACCATCCCCTTGTTGCCGGTCTCCTCGATGACATTCCCGTCCATGTCGAGCACCCGGCTCCACACCTCGTTGCCCTCGGCATCGTAT
>ENA-OPJP01000330-OPJP01000330.1-human-gut-metagenome-genome-assembly--contig:-NODE-330-length-13975-cov-13.718463_pt1 | contig 13975 bp, 10 predicted proteins | sample MGYA00241417_ERZ501664 | MGnify/ENA primary metagenome ERZ501664 (study PRJEB25962, sample SAMEA2042200) | human gut metagenome | biome: human gut; feature: human-associated habitat; material: faeces...
TTCCCTTGCCGCCTTTCAGACACACACCGTCATCGTTCACGTTTACCCAACAGCCACGTATCAGCATATCTTTACATCCATCTATGTCGATGGCATCGGTGCTGGGACCTTTGGGGTAGCCACTTGTGGGGGCATAGATGTAGAGGTTGAGGTATTTTACACGCTTGCACTTGTACAGATGGTTGGTCCAGAAGCCTGAGTTCACCATTCTGATGCCACTTACCTTTACATCGTTGGAGTTTGAGATGTATACCAGTCTTGGGCGAAGAGCCTCCAGGTTGGTGCATTTCTTGATGACCTTGCGACGCAACCAGAACTCATCGTAGAATTTATGTCCGTTGCCATTGAGTGTTCCCTTGCCTGCAATGGTGAACCCATCATGATGGTCGGCATTGATAAGAGCCGCAAAATAGTCTAAGGTTTGTCCCTCCAAACGGGTCTTCACTATCTTGTAATGAGTGATGGCATCGCTACCTTTCAGTGTGGCATTCTCTTTTAGATATAAGTTGCATCCAGGCTTAAAGAAGAGTGAGCCTGTGAGATAAGTACCTTCAGGTACAACGATGACACCGCCTCCATTGGCGTGACAACGATCTATCACCTCTTGTATCTTCTCGGTCTGGATGACGGTGGAGTCGTTTATCACTCCATAATCTGTAATGATATATGGTTTACCCATATCTTTTAGTTCTACGCCAGTTGTGTCGGCAAACCATGACGAGATGGGAGTGCCGTCAGGAAAAGTACTCGTATTCTGTTTAGCTGAGATGCTGATCGAGAATGTAATTGCTGATAAAAGGATGCAGATTTTTTGTTTCATAATTGCTTGTGATTAGTTTCTGCAAAGTTACTGGTTTCATCGTCCTTCTTTCCTATAGTTTCATACGTAATCCTTAAAAATCATCCATCAAGATTTGCATGAGTCGGATAATTATGCTACTTTTGCAGTATGGAGACTGTGATCGTTCATGGACTCTTTACTCTCATAAAAGATTATCAAGATGTTAGAAAGTCATTATTATAAGGATCTGATAGAGGCAGGCTGTGATGAGGCTGGTCGTGGTTGTTTGGCAGGTAGTGTCTATGCAGCTGCTGTCATTCTGCCTCCAGATTACCAGAATGAAGACCTCAACGATAGTAAGCAACTTACCGATAAGAAGCGCAAAGTGCTACGCGAACAGATAGAGCGTGATGCTGTGGCATGGGCAGTGGGTGTCGTTACCCCTGAGGAGATAGATAAGATCAATATTCTCAATGCCAGTATCTTGGCCATGCATCGGGCACTCGACCAACTGAAGGTACGCCCTGAAGCAGTCATCGTGGATGGTAATCGCTTCAAGCCTTATCGTGATTTGCCACATACCACCATCGTAAAAGGTGATGGCAAGTATTTAGCTATTGCTGCTGCGAGCATTTTGGCCAAGACCTATCGTGATGACTATATGGACCAGCTTGCAGAGGAATATCCTCAGTACGACTGGAAGAGTAATAAGGGTTATCCCACCAAGAAACATCGTGCTGCCATCCAAGAATATGGTGTTACCCCTTATCACCGCATGAGCTATAATCTCTTGGGAACAGGCGAACTTTCTCTTGACTTCAAAGATTGAGAGGTCATGGTACTGCGCTGTTATTACCGAAAACTCTTTTTGCATAGGTGTAGGCAATAGCCGAAACCAGCTAAGAAAGCTGCTCTTAATGCCAGGTTGATGTCGGCAGGTATGATGCCCATCACAAAGGCAAACTGAGTTAGTAATAGCAGGCGAGTCTGCTTCATGCTGACCTCTTTCTCCATAATGATAGAGTAGTAGGTCTGCAACCATTCTATGGGTTGCTTCATGCAGTTCTGCAAACTCTTGATACAATTGTTTATGCTTTTGGCGATGAAGTTGATGTCGGCTGAAGAGCCCCATGCGATATTCTTTTCCATAATTCCTTGTTTGTTTAATAGTTTTCTTCTTTTGTTTATGCCCTTTTACAGGTCTTTCTTGTTTCTGAGGGCAAAATTAGGCGGCTTTTGTGCAATATATGTTCACTTTCCGAGTTTTTATGTTAAAAGTGCGTGGCAGTTAAACTCTATTAACATAAAAAGCAGTCTTCTGTCACTTGTCACCTCATCACCCTCACATATTTAGGCATTATGCGACACGACAAATTGGAAAAAGAAATGAGTCTGATGCTTCTCCTTACAGAGAATCATCGCTATGATGTTGAGTCTATCTGCGAGCGAATAGGTATTTCTCGACGTATGTTATACTATTATTTGGAGAGTTTTCGTGATTGGGGCTTCAAGGTGGAGAAGAATGGCAGGATATACAGTCTTGACAGGGAGTCGCCATTCTTCAAGCATCTCTTCGAAACCATCAACTTCACCGAGGAGGAAGCCCTCACCATGCTCTCTATATTAAATAAGGTGGAAGACAATAATGCCATCGTGGAGCGACTGCGCCGCAAGTTGGACCGTTTCTATGACCTCAACATCCTTGCCAATCCTCAGTTGCGCGAGCAGGCTGCCCATCATGTCGGCGTGCTCTACGATGCCATCAAGCGTCATCGGCTTGTCAAGATAGAAGGTTATTCCTCGCCTCACAGCAAGAGTTGTACCGACCGGGTGGTGGAGCCTTTCCTTATGATGAACAACAATAATGATGTGCGCTGCTATGAACTTAGTTCCAAGATGAACAAGACGTTCAAGGTGACGCGTATGGGCAATGTTGTCCTGCTCGATCTGGAGTGGGGCAACGAGGCCAAGCATCGCCAGATGTTTACCGATCTCTTTATGTTTAGTGGTGATGAGCGGTTGCCTGTCAGGTTGAAACTCGACCGTCTGGCATATAGTCTGATGATTGAGGAATATCCCAAATCAGCCGAATTCATCGTTGAATTGCCCGATGAAACCGGTAATAATGAAGGAAAAGCTCCCAAGTACTGGCTGTTGTCTATGGATGTGGCAAGCTACTTGGGTATTGCCCGTTTTGTCTTGGGACTGTACAGCCATATCGAGATTATCGACAGTCCTGGTTTTCAAGATTTCATAAACGAAGAAATCAGGAAGATGTACCACCGCAGTCTTTAATGAAACAGGCCGATGGCTGGTTGCTGTCGGCTTTTTCCTGCAGACAGGCTTTTATATTAGCAGACAGGCTTTTATATTAGAAGTAGAAGTTTCGCAAGTTTTGCCCCTTCAGGGCGTGCCAACCGTACAGGTCAAAATGTTTTTGGGAGTTATTAAGTCTTTCCATATAGGCTTTTTGTCCTATATGGCAAGTCTTCGCAGTCTTTAGAAATCGAGGGTAATGCCCTTTTCGTCGATTTTCTTGTAGGTTTTGCTGTTTACACTCACGTTCTTCGAGTTCTTGGCATCGAAGGTATGAGTCTTTGCGGTTACCTTGATATTCTCGAGCTTCACGTTCTCAGTACGGTTGATCACGATGCCCTGTTCGGCATTGTTCACCTCCAAGTCCTTGATGCTGATGTTCTGAACAGGCATCTCGGGCAAACCGTTGAAGTAAGCAGCACGGCGGGCTGTACGGCAGATGACATGGTCGATGTCGATGTTGCGGAAGCAAGGAGTAGTCTCGTTGACCTTGAATTTCTCTACCTTCTGATTCTTGGCCTCGTCGCCATCGTTGAGAACCTCAACAGCCGACTTGCCTCCATAATAAAGGTCGAAGGTGATTACGTCGGTCTGAATGTCGAACATAGACATATTCTTGATGAAGATGTTCTCTACTACGCCGCCACGACCACGTGTGCTCTTGAATCGCAGACCTACATCGGTACCGAGGAACTGGCAGTTGGTAACCATCACGTTCTTCACACCACCGCTCATCTCGCTTCCTACTACGAATCCGCCATGACCCTTGAAGACTGTACATCCGTCTACGATGACGTTCTCGCAAGGAATGCCACGCTTTCTTCCATCGGCGTCTTTACCGCTCTTGATACAGATACCGTCGTCGCCTACGTCGAAAGTAGAATTGACGATGAGTGCGTTCTTGCAAGATTCCAGGTCAAGACCGTCACCATTCTGTGCATACGCAGGGTTGCGTACCAGTACATCTTCGATGAGCACGTTCTCGCACATCAATGGGTGGATGTTCCAGGCAGGAGAGTTCTGGAAGATAACGCCATTGAACCAAACTTTCTTGCAGTTTACCAAGCTTACCATGACAGGGCGGAGGAATCGCTTGATTTCGTTCCATCCCTCTTCTGATGTAGGTTCTGCAGGCACGTTCATATTGGCGCTGTTGTCAGCCTTGAGAGCGCCTTCTGACGGGAACCAATAGTCCTTGCGCTTGTAGGCACCACCTCGTGAAGTGATGGCTTTCCACTGAGCGTCGGTTACCTTCTGCTTTTTCAGAGGGCGCCAGTACTCGCCATTACCGTCGATGGCTCCCTGACCAGTAATAGCCACGTTGGTAAGTCCGTTGCCCGAGATAGGAGACTGGCAACGACGTGTGTCTAGACCCTCGAAAGATGTCTTGACGAAAGGATAGAGGGCATCATCGGGTGAGAAAAGGATAATGCCGCCCTTCTCGATGTGCAGGTTGATGTTGCTCTTCAATGTGATGGGGCCTGTAAACCATACGCCCTGTGGCACGATGAGCTTTCCTCCGCCTTTCAGGCTCAGGGCTTCGATAGCCTTGCTGAAAGCATCGGTGCAAAGGGTAGAACCATCACCTACGGCTCCGAAATCCTTCAGGTTTACCTCGTTGGCAGGGAACTGAGGACGTGTCACCTTCTCCATCTGGAAAGGAAGGTTCTCATAGAGCGCGTCATACTTGTCGGTTTCGGCTGCCTGCATGCTCATTGCCAGCAAACAGGTGCAAACCAAGCTAAAAAGTTTCTTCATGAATAAATGGGGTTTTTAATAGAGTTATTAAATAGTTTTGTCTAATTGCTGCAAAAATACGGATAAAATCTCATATTTCCAAATCTATACTCATTTTTTTATATGTATTTCATGTTTCGCATGAGGGGAGTTAAAGGAGCTGTCACTCCGTTCAGTTTAACTCCCCTGTAACTTCTCTAAACATTCCCATTTGCGAAAGTTGAGTCAAGAAGCTACGGTACTGCAGCTTTGAGGAAGGTGTCAAAACGTAAAAAAAGGAGCAAATCGTATGATTTTCTTGTCTTGAACATTTTTTAAGGCTCTAATACTTGTTTGTTTGTGAAAAATAAGCTATATTTGTGGCACAAATAAAAAGATGAAATTTAAAACTATTCACTAACTAAATCATTGAATTTTTATGAAGAAGGACTTATTACTTTTATTGTCATTGATGCTGTTGTTGTCGGTTTCGGCAATAGCCGGTCCGCGTAGCTATCAGCAGGCTAAGGCGATAGCTCAACGTCAGGCAGCCATGCTTGGCATAGAGATGGATGCCGAGGTGGCGGCTTCAGCAAAGGCGGCTCCCCGCATGTCGGTTTCTTCTGCTGTTTCTCCTTCTGCCACATGCTATTATGTCTTTGCCAATGGCGAGGACAAGGGATTTACCATTGTGTCGGGTGACGACAGAATGCCGGAAGTGGTGGGCTACTCTGCTCAGGGCACTTACGACCCCGACCATTTGCCAGCCAACTATGTGGGCTTTATGAAGGCTTATCAGGAAACGGTAGAGGCTTTGCTCAAGGGTGATGCTCAGGTGTCAGGAGGATTGGCTGAGGCTCGCCAGTGGCGTGCCGAGCGTGCAGGTACTGCTGCTGTAGCTCCTCTCTTGGGTGGTATCAAGTGGAACCAGGGGACACCTTATAATAATATGTGTCCGTTGTATAAAGGCACCAACCGCTCGGTGACGGGCTGTGTGGCTACAGCCATGGCGCAGGTGATGATGTATTATCAGTATCCTAAGGCGCTAAAAGCTACTATTAAGGCTTATACTGCTAAAAGTTATGGAATTCAAATACCAGAAATATCTTCTGGTGCGACCTACGACTGGGACAATATGTTGCCTGATTATTCAAAGTCGGATTACAGCTCTGCGCAAGCTGATGCTGTTGCCAAATTGATGTATCATTGTGGAGCTGCGGTAAAGATGAACTATGGTCCTTCGTCGGCAGCCAACGTCACACCAGCCATCTTGGTGACTTATTTCGGTTATGATGCCGACTTGATGCAAGACCTTACCCGTACAGTCTTTACCTTGCAGCAATGGATGACGCTGATCGATAATGAGCTGAAGGCAAAGCGCCCCATTCTTTATAGCGGTCAGGCTTCGGATGGTGGTCACGAGTTTGTATGCGATGGAAGCGATGGCAACGGTCTTTATCACATCAACTGGGGATGGGGAGGCTATCAGGATGGTTACTTCGACCTGACGATTCTTCAACCCACGAAGGGTGGTGCAGGCTCAGGCTCTGCTGTGGATGGCTACAATCGAGACTGCTCTATGATTATCGGTATAGCTCCCGATAATGGCAAGGTGGATGAGCCTCTTGCTTCATATCCGCAGATTATGAGTATAAATCAGAATGCTCAGTGTGGCATTACCTGGACAAAGACAACCCGTGCACGTGTCTCAGAGAATTTCCAAGCAAAAGCCACAACCTGCTTTGCCAATCAGAGTACTACGGATTTTAATGGTTATTTTGCCTATGGCGTCAAGATGGCAAACGGAAGCATAAAGCTAGTATCAAACTATTCTGCTAAATATAATATGCCTAAAGTGTTGCCTGATGGAAGAACTTATGGTACTTATGATGACAATCCAACTCTTACCATCAACTATCCTTTCCCTCGGGGTATCAATGTGATTTATCCTATCTATAGTTCTGATACGAAGAATTGGCATGTTTGTTCGTTCTATAACAACCAGCCTTTTATCATCAATGTTGATGCCACGAAGCTGACTCCTGTTACTACTCCTTTGGCAGCAACGGTAACAGCCGAAGATGGTCTTTACAAGGGTATGACCAATCCGCTGACGGTAACATTTACCAACAGTATGGATATGGAGTTCAATGGTTTGGTGAATATCTACACCAATACGACCAGCACCAAGTCCAGTTCGAAAGATTTCGACTTGTATATCACCATACCAGCTCGCGGTTCGGTGACACGTCAGATAGAGTTACCGGAAACCTCTTCGTCTCAACAGTATCTGTGGATAACGGATGTAGCCAACAAGGATGAAGTCATCGTGAACGGTCAGCTGTTTACGTTGACGACGGCAGTGGCTCCTAATTTCACAGTCGTTTCTTCAGAGAGTAATGCTACTCCAGGTAAGTTTGGTGAAGGAATATGTTACAGCGCAAAATGTAAATTGCCATTGGTTGAAGACGATAAACTCGTGGTAAGGTTTGGCGTAAAGAATACAGGAGGACCTGGCTATTTGGATTATTGCTTCGTGCCATATAATGCCGAAACCAATAAAGGTTGGATAGAGCCTAATAGGGCAAGGGCTGCAGGTAATGGAGCGATTACCTATGTGGAATATACTGTCACTCCAGATGAGGTGGGCAGTCATTCTATTCTTGTATATTTCAATTCATATGATTTTACAACAAAACAATATTCGGAATTTGCTAATTGTACGATAGGTACACACTATTATGATATAGTTACAGGTAGTGGTCGGAAATGGATCAAGGGCAATGCCCTGATAGCCTATGTCACAGGCGTACCATCATCTATCTCTTCAGTGAAGACAGATGCCGGTACTTATGTACGAGGCGAAAAGGGAGCTGTGGTTATCAAGACAGATGCCGACAAGCGAGTGGGCGTATATCACATCAGTGGACAGAAGATGGCAGAAGTTCGTCTGACGGCAGGTCAGGAGCAGACCGTTGCCCTTCGTCCAGGTCTCTATATCGTAGATGGCATTAAGATGATGGTGAGATAATATTCTCTCTCAATTTATCAACATCATGTTTTTAGGAAAAAAACTAAAAAGTCCTCTTAAAAACGCAAGTACTTACGATGGCAATCGCAAGTACTTGCGTTATCGTACTGGCAGTAAGAATAAGTACACTTTAGTACACCTTAAAAAGCAAAAAACGCTTGCAAGCGATTGGCTTACAAGCGTTTAATAATTTAATTTAGTACCCAGACCCGGGATCGAACCGGGATGGATTGCTCCACTGGTGTTTGAGACCAGCGCGTCTACCGATTCCGCCATCTGGGCTTTTGCGGTTGCAAAGGTACTAATAATTTTTGAACTGACAAACTTTTTTGCAGAAAAGTTTCTGAAAAGATGATTTTTCTTATACGAAAGGCTAAATAATTGTTTTATTTTGCCACTTCTGTCTTAAATTCTGGAAAAAAACTTGGTAGGTTCATAGATATTTCCTAATTTTACACGTGAATTAAAACAATATCATTATATAGTCTTCCAAATGACAAACATCGATCATAACAATTATTGTATCATACTCGCCGGAGGAAAGGGTAGAAGACTGTGGCCCAGCAGCCGCAATGCTTATCCCAAACAGTTTCTTGATTTCTTCGGTGTGGGACGTACCCAGTTGCAGCAAACTTATGACAGGATGGCAAGGATTGTGCCAGCCGACCATATCTATATCAATACCAACGAGGAGTATGTGGAATTTGTAAGGGAACAGCTGCCCGATGTTTCCTCCGAGCACATCTTGTCGGAACCCATTCATCGCAATACAGCTCCGAGTGTGGCATGGGCTGCGCATCGCATAGCCATGCAGAATCCTGAGGCTTGCATCGTGGCTACGCCATCCGATCAGGCTGTGTTCAACGAGGAGGCATTCTGCAAGGATATGTTGGAGGGACTGCACTTTGTTGCCGACAACAGTTGCTTCCTCTCCATGGGTGTGAAACCTACCCGTCCTGAGCCTGGCTATGGATACATCCAGTTGGGCGATTCTGTGGGCGAAGGCCTCTATAAGGTACAGTCGTTTACCGAGAAGCCTGAGCGCGACTTTGCCAAGATTTTCGTAGACAGTGGCGAGTTCTATTGGAACACCAGCCTGTTCCTCTTCAATGTGAAACATCTCTACAACAACTTTGGCCATCTTTTGCCATCTGTGCTTCGAGGTTACGACGAGAAGTATCCCGTCTTTAGTGTGGAGACCGAGAATGCCTATATGAAGGAGAACTTCCCTTCCTATCCCAATATCTCAATCGACTACGCCATCTTGGAGAAGTCGAATGACGTCTATGTGATGAAGTGCGACTTTGGCTGGGCTGACTTAGGCACGTGGCACAGCATCTACGAGGCAATGAAGAAAGGGGAGAACGACAATGTGGTGATAGACAGCGACGTGCTGATGGAGGACTGTCATAACAATATAGTCAAACTGCCGAAGGGTAAATTAGCTGTATTGAATGGGCTTGATGGCTTTATTGTGGCAGAGAAAGACAATGTGCTGTTGGTTTGTCGCAAAGAAGACTCCTCTGCGTTGGTGCGCAAGTATGTCAACGAGGTACAAATTAAGAAGGGAGATGAGTTTATATAACTCTCATCCATTCGATAACATGATAACAGAAAGGGAAGTGAAGACGCATCTTCATTTCCCTTTCCTTTGAGTAGCCTCTCTTCCTAAGTTATCGAAGAGAAGAATTATAGTTTTTTGAACGCTTCGTATATCTTATTTGCGATATCCTTGAACTCCTCTTCTGATAGCTTGAGATGTTCCTTGCGGAAGTTCACATCAGCCTCGCTGTTCATAGGGATGAGGTGGATATGGGCGTGAGGCACCTCGAGACCGAGAACCACCTGTGCCACTTTCTTGCAGGGGAAGGCAGCCTTGATGGCCTTAGCCACTTTCTTGGCGAAGACTTCAAATTCGGCCAGGTCCTGGTCTTCCATGTCGAAGATATAGTCAACTTCCTTTCTTGGAATCACCAATGTGTGGCCTTTACCGATAGGGCTGATATCGAGGAACGCATAAAACTTGTCGCTTTCTGCACACTTGTAGCTGGGGATTTCACCGGCAGCAATCTTTGAGAAAATACTTGCCATAGTCTGTTTCGTTTTTATTGTTAATCAAAATCTGTCGTTGCAAAGCATGTGTCATGCCACACACCGACATCTCTCATTCTCTGTATATATTTGTTTGGCTTACATATCATAAAAAAGGAACTGCCATAGGGGTTCGTCAGCCCTTATGATAGTTCCTTATTTTTACTCGAATGAAATTTTGTCGATGCGCAGTTTGATAGTGCCGCGTGGAATCTTGATTTCCACGATCTCGCCCACCTTCTTGTTGAGCAAGCCCTGTGCGATAGGAGTCTTGATAGAAATCTTGCCCTCCTTCAGGTTGGCCTCGCTCTCGCTCACGATGGTATAATTCATCTTTGCCTTGTTGGCCATATTGGTCATCTCCACCTTTGACATGATCTGCACACAGTCGGTGCTGAGTTGCTTGGTGTCGATGATCTTAGCCTCGGCAATGGTGAGCTTGATGCGGTTGATCTTGTCTTCCAAATGAGCCTGTGCCTCCTTGGCGGCATCATACTCTGAGTTCTCGCTCAGGTCACCCTTGTCTCTTGCCTCAGCAATTGCGGCTGATGCCTTAGGGCGCTCCACAGAAACGAGCTGTTTTAGTTCAGCTACGAGATTGTCGTAACCTTCTTGTGACATGTAAGCCATAATTTTTCTTATTGTTTATTATTATTAATAATGTGTTCTTAGAGATGGGGTAAAAAATAAAGAATCCCGGTGCCTGTATAGCATCGGAATCCTCAATCTTATATTCTCTATTTTTTATTTTCGTACCTATATCTGTTTGCAAAGATAGGACTTTATTTCTGAATCGCCAAATATTTTCGATGAAATTTCATAAAAGTGCGGACTTTTGTCTCTTTTACGCATTTGCCTAAGCATCAAACAGGTATAAAACTTGTGAAAAAGTCAGAAGTCCCTTATATTTATACTCCTAAGATGTGGTTTATTCGTTAAAAAGTTGTATATTTGTAACCCCGATTAAAAAAATGGGATGAGAATGTATAACTAATAACTCGAACAACATGACAAAAGAACAACTGATGCAAAGAGCTATCCTCCTGTCAGAGAACAGCGTGCGCAATGGTGGTGGTCCTTTCGGAGCCGTCATTGCCAAGGATGGTATTATCGTGGCTGAGGCCTCCAATAGTGTTACCATAGACCAAGACCCTACGGCTCATGCCGAAGTGAATGCTATCCGTATGGCTACCCGTGCCTTGCACACTTTCGATTTGAAGGGTTGTGAGATTTATACCTCTTGCGAGCCTTGCCCCATGTGTCTTGGCGCTATCTACTGGGCGCATCTCGACCGTATCTATTATGCCAACAATCGTCAGGATGCAGCGAAGATTGGTTTCGATGATGAGTTTATCTATGAGGAGATCGACCGCAAGATAGCAGATCGCCATAAGCCGATGATTGCCTTGATGCGCGATGAGGCTTTGGGTGCTTTCCGTATGTGGGAAGAAAGTACTGAGAAGACAGAGTATTAAGAACGCTATCTCCCTTTTATAAACGCTTTTATCCTTACGAGGTGCGAAGTCTGAAAAATAAACAAAACGTCCCGATGCTGGATTCCCTTGCGTCGGGACGTTTCGTTTTACGATGGATATCTTGTTAAAAACCTACAAACATAGGTTGTTGTTCGCCTTTTCCTCTCTTACTTGATCTGCGTAATCACGAAAGGATGTTTTACGGCATAATGGGCAGCTTTCTGTGCGATGCTCTTCTGTTGCTGTGTTATTCCTTCGGGTCCATAGCTGTTTCCTACAACCGACTTCTTGAAGATAGCCTCAAACCAAGCACAGGCAGCAGTGTATCTTCCGTACACCAACTGCAGATGGTAGCCGTCACGGTTCAGGTTGTCGCCCAAGCTCGATGTACGGGCATTCTGTACAGCTGTTCCTGCCGGCACCAAGATGTCGATAGGTGCATCCTTGAGAGCCTGTTTGGCTGCGCCTAAGATGGAAGAGAACATGGTGGCCTGACTGTTGCCATACTTGCGGAAGCCGTCATGGTTGGAAGTCTGAGCGTAAGCCCATGTCTGATGGAAGATAATCTTAGCCTTGGGTGCTTTTTGTTTCACATAGGCAATCAGTTCGTTGAGATAGGGCTGGTATGTGTAGTAGACTCCAGAGAAATGGCTTGCCTGCTGTACGCTCACATAGTCCCAGTCTTCCTCGCTCAAGGCTTCGCTCACCTGCTTGTTGGGTGTCTCCACCATCTTGCCGTCTATTCCTGTCTTTCTGTATCTATATGCTTTCAGGTCGCCTTTTACGCATTGCATGTGTCTTTCGAGCGAGCATCCGGGGATATATAGATTGGCCACTATGGTCTGTATGCCTTCGGCATCAGCCAACTCGTGCAGGTTCTGCTCAATGGCATCTTCAGAGAAGCTGTTGCCTATGGCGAGAATCTTTACCGTATTCTCGGCATGGACCTTTGGAAAAGCCCATGCCAAGAGGAATGTCAATATAAGCCAGATATTTTTCATATTTTTCATATTCTTCATATTCCGTGTATAAGTCGTTATTTCAATGTGAAGGTGAGGGTCTGTACATCCTTGCTGTTAGGACCTACCATTACCTCGAACTCACCAGGCTCGTTCTTGTATTCCAACTCCTGGTTGTAGAACTTCAGGTCTTCTGGGGTGATGGTGAAGGTGACGGTCTTGGTCTCTCCCTTCTTGATAGAGATGCGTTCGAAGCCTTTCAGCTCCTTTACTGGGCGAGAAACGCTGGCAGCCAGATCGCGTATATACATCTGAGCTATTTCGTCAGCATCGTAATTTCCCGTATTGGTGATGTCTACGCTTACACTGATTGTCTCGTTGTTGGTCATTGTGTTGCTTGAGAGCGTAGGCTTGCCATATTTGAAGGTGGTGTACGACAGACCATAACCGAATGGGTACAGTGGGTCGTTGTCTATATCGAGGTAGTTGCTGGTAAACTTAGAGAACCATTTACCCTCTTTCAGTGGCCGTCCCGTATTCAGATGGTTGTAGTAGAGAGGTATCTGACCTACACTCTTAGGCATGGTGGCAGTAAGTTTTCCGCTTGGCACCTTGTCGCCGAAGAGCACGTCACAGATGGCATCGCCCGATTCGCAACCACCAAACCAAACGTTGAGGATGGCTGGGAAATTCTCCTGTTCCCATGTCATGACGGTGGCACGGCCCGAGAAGTTGACGAGTACGATAGGTTTGCCCGTCTTCTTCAGGGCTATGAGCAAGTCTTTCTGTGCGTCGGGCATCTCGAGATTGGTGCGGCTGCTGCATTCGCCACTCATCTCTGACGACTCGCCCACAGCAGCAACGATGATGTCGGCTTGCTGAGCCACGTCGAGTGCTTCCTTCAGCATTTCCTCGTTGCTTCGGCTGTCGCGCATTTCTCTGCCAAACATGGTGGCATCAGCTTCGCGCTTGGCATTATACATCAGGTTGGAGCCTTTGGCATAGAGAACCTCTGCCTTTCCTTCCAGTGCCTTCTTCATAGAACCGAGGATGGTCTTGTTGTCATCGAGATGGGCCACAACGCTCCATGTACCCGACATGTTCTTGGAATTGTCTGCCAACGGACCGATAAGGGCAATCTTACCCTTGCGCTGCAAAGGCAACAGATTGCCTTCGTTCTTGAGCAGCACGAAAGTCTTGGCAGCTATCTCGCGTGAGAAAGCTCTGTTCTGTGGAGTGTAGATTTCCTTCTTGGCGCGTTTCACGTTGCAGTATTTGTATGGGTCGTCGAAGAGTCCCAACTTGTATTTGGCTTCCAGGATGCGACGGCATGCTGTATTGACGGTTTCCATCGTAACCTTGCCCTCGTTGATAGACTTCTCTATAGTGCCTAAGAATCCGTCAGCCACCATGTCCATATCGGTACCTGCATTGAGTGCCATGGCTGAAATCTGCTGCAGGTCGCCCAGTCCGTGGGCTGTCATTTCCTGGATGGCAGTATAGTCGGTTACCACCATTCCTTTGAAGCCCCACATCTTGCGCAGCACATCGGTAAGCAACCATTTGTTGCCTGTTGCAGGAACGCCGTCTACCACAGTGAACGAGG
>ENA-OPJP01000351-OPJP01000351.1-human-gut-metagenome-genome-assembly--contig:-NODE-351-length-13573-cov-5.691670_pt1 | contig 13573 bp, 9 predicted proteins | sample MGYA00241417_ERZ501664 | MGnify/ENA primary metagenome ERZ501664 (study PRJEB25962, sample SAMEA2042200) | human gut metagenome | biome: human gut; feature: human-associated habitat; material: faeces...
CCTGCTGACCGGTAACACCATAGCTGGCACGGAGTTTCAAGTTAGAAAGTACCTTCTGGTTCTTCAACCAAGGCTCTTCTGTCAAAGTCCAGCCCAAAGCAACAGATGGGAAAGTACCCCAACGGGTATCCTTAGAGAAACGGGAAGATGCGTCTCGACGAACGGTAGCCGTCAGGAGATACTTTCCATCGAATGAATAGTTGATACGTCCGTAATATGACAACATTACATGACGGTAATCTGATGCCTTTACGGTTGACAGGTTTGTGCCTGCCGCACTTTTGGTATAATAAAGAGGTGTAGTACTCTTCCAGTACTGGTAGTCGTAACCGGCTGTCAGATCTACATTACTCTTGATATCTTCGAAATATTTTGCATAGTTGGCATAGAGGGTAAGCAAGCGGTTCTCGTTCTTCTGAGGACCATACTTGTAATCGCTACCGCCCAAAGACTCATCCTTGTTGTAGCTCTGTGCTGCGTAGGCAGGAACATAAACGGTTCCGTCGCCCTTGGCATAGTCAGCACCCACGGTAGCATGGAGCTTGAGGTCTGGCAGGAAATGAACCTTGTAATCTACATCCATCGAACCGATGAAGCGGCTTACCTTACTCTTTGAATCATACAGATCAACCAGACCGCGAGGGTTTCTTACACCCGCATTCACTGGATAGCCATCAGCATCGAGTGCCTCATTATAGCCACCATACTTGTCGTTACCGGAATAAACCGGGATGGTTGGGTTGAATGTGGCAGCTGCCCATACGGCACCACCATTATTGAATGAGTTGTTATTGAGCGTTCCCTTGGCGTTGATGGTCAACTTCAGGTGATCCTGGAAGAAGCTAGGAGTCAATACCACGTTACCTGTCCAGCGCTCTACATTGTCTTTGCGAACCAGACCGCTCTGGTTGTAATAGCCTACAGACACACGGAATGGCAACCACTTGTCGATGCTGCCGCTCACGCTGAGGTTATTATCTGTACCGAAAGCTGTGCGGTAAACCTCATCGTTCCAATCGGTATTGGCTGTACCGAGCAATGACTTTTGGTTATCTGTACCAAACTGGTTGATGACATTCACGAATTCATCACGACTCAGCATATCTACCATCTGCGCACGGGTCTGCAAACTGTTGGTGGTATTGAAGTTCACCTTTACAGCACCCTGCTGTCCCTTCTTGGTGGTAATGATAATGACACCGTTAGATGCACGGGAACCATAGATGGCTGTAGAAGAAGCATCCTTCAATACAGTCATGCTCTCGATATCAGAAGGGTTGATCATGCTGAGGAAGTTGCTGCTGTTACCCGAAATACCACCCTGCTCCAATGGCACACCATCGAGCACGATAAGAGGGTCGTTACTGGCATTAAGAGATGCACCACCACGCACACGGATGGTACTGCCGGCAGAGGCAGAACCACTGTTGGACATAATCTGTACACCCGAAACCTTACCGTTGATCAACTGTTCTGGAGAAGAAACGAGACCTTTATTAAAGTCCTTCGATTTCACGGTAGCTACGGAACCTGTCAGGTCACTCTTTCTTGCCGTACCATATCCGATGACCACGACATCAGCCAGCGCCTTGCTGTCAGATTCGAGTTTCACCTTCATATTGTCTGAGATAGAAAGTACCTTATCAATATAACCGATATAAGATACCTTGATCTTCTTGGCTGAAGAAGATACCTGAAGACTGAAGTTACCGTCAAAATCAGTAACTGTACCGCCCTTTTCGCCTTCCACTATGACAGTGGCGCCAATCAGAGCCTCACCATTCTGCGCATCAGTCACCTCACCTTTGATGGTTCTTGTCTGCGCCATGAGTTGCAGACATCCGATGACGAACAATGCCACGAGAAGCAAACTTCTCTTTGCTAAATTCTGGATTGCGTTCATTGTTTTACTTTTAGATTGCGTTTTACGTTTAAATACGTTTGCGTTTAAAATTGTTTTTGGTTGCAAAAGTAGAGAAAAGAGAAAAAAACAGCAGATAGATTTAAGACAAAAATAAAGAAAAAACGGACAAAAGCAAATCTTTATCTAGCTTTTGTCCGTTTTGTCATTAAAGAGACAGGAATCTTTAAATCAGTTCTATACCTTTACTCTTTAACAGGTACAAGTTTAGTACTGCCACCTTCTGTACCATCAGTAGAACCACCAGTCTCGCCACCTCCGGTAGAACCACCTTCGCCAGAAGCATTGCTCTCACCGAACACCTTAACAACACCAGAAGTATAAGCGTCAAGAATGCTTGCCAAAGCAGGCAATGGCTGCTGGTGACCATTTGTTATACTGAAGAACAACATTGTCGCCATCAAAGGTAATCTCTGAGACAGTCTTTTCTATGATCTGACCATCAATCTTTATCGTCTGTTTGCTGCCGGCAAATACTGCCGTAGACAACATTCCAGCCAACAATAACAAATAAGCTTTTTTCATTTTAACGAATGTTTGTTAGATTATTTTTTTGGTTTGTTTTTGAATTTTACAATGCAAAAGTAGTGAAAAAATAGCTATTATAAAACATCCTGGCGCATTTTTCTTACGCAAACGTTTGCACAAGTATAAAATAAACTTTTTAAAAAGGGCATAAAAAAAAGACTGAATCCTGTTACGAAGATTCAGTCTCATAAAGAAGTGGTACCACCAGGAATCGAACCGGGGACACAAGGATTTTCAGTCCTTTGCTCTACCAACTGAGCTATGGCACCAACTTTCACAAATCGCGATTTATCATTTGCGGGTGCAAAGGTAATACTTTTTTCTGGTTCCTGCAAATTTTTCGGGAAATTTCTTTCAAAAAAAGATAAAAAAGTCTATTTTTGTTGGTATTATCCATTATTTAATGTACCTTTGCAGCAGATATCGGGATTTAGCGCAGTTGGTAGCGCACGTCGTTCGGGACGATGAGGTCGCTGGTTCGAGTCCAGTAATCCCGACCAAAAGCCGTCAGATGTGCCGTAAACACTGAGGATTTGCCTTGGTCGTGGTCAAAATGGTCGGTACAATTTCGGTATCATTCCTATACAAATTATTAAAAATAGGCTGTATCTGAAAAAAATTAAGATATGGCTAAAAAAAATTATGCTCCAAATTCGAATGACACAATTCTTAGCAGTGTCATTGGCTGGAAGCCTCCAGTTTTGCATCAGAAATCAGAATGTTATATCTCCTTCTTGGCGTTTGATCCAGGAGTCAACCGCATGAGAAAGAAAAAAATTATGCTTGACCATATCAAGGGCAAGCGGAACCAACGTGTCTATGCCGACCAGATTATAAAAAAACTCACCGAGAAACTTATGGCAGGATGGAATCCTTGGATTGAGGATCTGCAGCCCCTGGAATATACCAAATGGGATGACGTTCTCGACAGGTATAAGTCTTATCTGACCAAAATGTGCAACGAGGGTAGTATGCGTGAGGAGACTTATGTCGACTATAGCAGTCGTCTCAGAATCCTGGAAAAATGGAAGCAAGAGAAAAGAATAACTCTCAACTACTCCTACCAATGGGACAAAAGTAATGTGAGCAAGTTTCTGGATTACATTTTCATCGACCGGAACAATACTGTGCTGACCCGCAATAACTATCTTGCCTGGACTAAGAGTTTTTCTGCTTATCTGTTAGCTCGAGGGTATATACCTAAGAACCCTACAGAAGGCCTGGAACGTATCAAGAACAGGCAGAAGAAAAGCAGAGATGTCATACCGGATTGTACCATGCAGCTCATCAGAGACTACCTACAGGAGCACAACAAGCACTATCTGCTGGCTTGTGAAATCATTCACTACCTCTTCATCCGCCCTCGAGAGATGTCCTATCTCAGAATCTGCGATATCCATGTAAAGACTCAGACAATCACTCTGCATGGAGAGAACACGAAGAACGGCAATGATGCCGTGATCACCTTGCCGACTCATGTCATCAAGCTGATGATGGAACTCAACATCTTCTCACACCCAGGGCAGGACTACCTCTTCTCTGACGGTTTCTGTCCAGGACCAGAGAGAAAGAACGAGAAAATGTTCAGAGACTACTGGACTCGTGTCTTGAGAAAGGAGCTGAAACTCTCACCTCGCTTCAAATTTTATAGCTTGAAGGACACAGGCATCACCAATATGCTGCGGGCCAATGCCGATGTCTTGTCGGTCAGAGACCAGGCGAGACACTCATCTATACTCATCACAGACATCTATACGCCTAAGGATATACAGACGGCGAATGAGTATATCAAGAACTATCAGGGTATCCTATAATATTAATAAGGTGGAGAGCTAACTGCTCCCCACCTTATTATATATATTATGATAGCATATAAAAATATCCCGTGTAAACTGGCTCGATGGCATCGTCCTTGACTTCCATCTCTATCTTCTCGCACACATATTTCTTGTTGCGGATGATGTATATCTTGGATGGATCCGGTATGTCATCTGACTTAAACTTGGCCTCCATGCAGTTTTTATTGTCTAATCTTAGACCATTATCATGTAAGCAGCCCAGAGTAACAACATCATTAGTAGATTTCGTACAAATCGACAGAGAGTAAGGATACTTTTCTTTAAATGTTCCTCCTCTGTTCCCACCAAATCCTCCTTCGGTACTACCACAATATTCTTTATTTATTCGGTAGTCGGTTTTGAATTTTGGCCACCTAGACTTCGCTCTAACCCAACTAAATTTGTTGTCATCCTGTACTTCTCCTGGAATAATGAAGAATATATTCATGCATTCCTGATCATCTTCGGATTTGTCGAGTGTTGACTCATCATCAATCGCATCCTGCACGGATGTGTAGCTGAATCCGTCATCATCAACATCGCACTCCTTTGAATCCGGCTCCTTATCATTAGGTATTGAAAGAAGGCATCGCTTCTCGTAGTAATTATCTTCCAAGATTGCTGTTTTGAAATTGATATCTTCTACAACTTGTGCTGCAGGAGATATGTTAAGTTCAACATAGTCATCAGATGAACTGTCCCTGATTAATGGTGACCAAACGCCTGCCAGCTGCCATGTTTTCGAACCCTCATTCTCTACATATATGTAGTAACTACCATTACACTCAATGATGGTCTGTCTTTTTTGTTTTTCAGACCATGACTGTGTTGTCCCTTGGAACTGATTTTGCGGGTCCCAGGTAGCTGTACTATGGACTATTTCAAAATTCTCGAAGACTTTTTTGGAAATAACTTCATAGTTATCTCTGTTTGCAGAATCACCCAGATTATACTCCAGATTTGCTGTAGATGACGTGGAGAAGGATCCGTCTTCGTCGTAGTCCGTTGTGTATTCGGCCAGAGGCTCAATCGCTACGGAATCTGCGGTTGTCAGCTCTGATTTTTTGATAACAGAACAAGTTTTTTGGATATCATCAAAAACAATGGTGGCATTGAAAAGCTTTCGAAATTCCTCTATAAAAGTATAGCTCGACCAATGAGGAAGTACCCTTCGCAGCTCACGAGTCTTGTAGGCCGATGCTATATACAGGAGGTTCCACGGCTTGCAGTCGAAGTCGTTGCGCTTGAGCGTGTATCCCTCATATTCTACCACTTTACGGAAGATATACATTAAGTTTGGCTGAACAGCCAGGTTCATGATAAATGGTGCATTGTAGCCAATAAATGCTTTCGTTTTAGCTACTCCGACAAAATTGGCAATCATATCATTTGTTTCGTCCCGTACAGGAACAAAACACCATTTACCCTCTACTCCCAGGAACTTCGATTTATCATCATCCAATCTATAGATGTCATTAATCTTCTGAATACCTTTCCATCCTTGAGACCAGCCCTTATCAACTGTATAACCGGGCTTGTCAGCTGTGCCAAACGGAATCTCATCGATGTAGTGCCTGGTCATGCGGTCGTTGAACTTGATGCGGGACTTGCCTCCGACTATCTGCAGTTTGATTTCTTTCTCATTCACGGAGAGTATGGTACCGACACCACTCATGATGAGCTGGCTGTTACAGAACAGTTTGCAGTCATCGTATTTGGCGATGTTCTTCTTGACCTCCAGTCGCGAGACATTCTTAAATATGACACGGTTCTCCAGGATATTCATGGGGAAGGTGATGTCATAGGTGTACTCACCATCATCGGTGACATACTGGTTTGCGTATGTCACCTTGATGGATGATGTAGAAATGGGATAGGCCTTATGGCCATTGATGATGCATGTTATCATATTCCACTACTTATTGTTTAAAATGCGCTGATAATCCTGCAGTCTGCGGTGCAGACCTCTACGGCCAGATATCGGAACCTCGACCTCAATGCCATCGTCAAGCGTCTGTGTCAGACGGCTGACGGCTGCATTGACACCATCAAGGGACTGGCGTACCTCGGTGTTATCATTGTTGACATTGACAACAGGAGCAACCACGGTACTGCTACCCTGTCCGAGAGAACGTGTGATGTCTTCAGCGGTCAGCGAGCCAACTGTATTGGAGCGCTGTGCCCTATCGATGAGGTCAAGAGCCGGACGGATGGATGAGTTGTTGACGGCATTGTGATTAGCCACGAACTCGCCTTCATGTACGACACCTGCTTCCTTTCTGTAGCGGTTACCTCCGGTATATCCACCCTCATAGTAACCTGCTGCCTCTGCCTGGTGCTGCTTCTTGATAGCAGCAAGCTGTATCATACCTGCAGCTGTGGCCATACCTGCTGCAACAGGAGCTAATGTCCAACCTATTGTTGGTATAGCTGCAGCAGATGCATAGGCATTGATAGCAGACATTGCTGTAGATGCTATCGCCTGCGCAATTTCTATCTTCATGGCTTTTTTGTTAGCCTTTGACTTCGCTGCAGCCAGTTCTTTGTCTCTCTTCTCCTCCAACTTTTTCTTTTTCTTCGAATTGTTGCCAGCTGCAGCAATCTGCTTCTCGTAGTTCTTGGAGATTTTCGCCTGCTCGAGGTCAGAGCATGCCTGAGCATATGACGATGACGCAGATAGAATACCGTTGATACCATTGTAAACTACAGCTGTCTTTTCAATCAGGTCATTGAGGAAATCTGAGGTGATCTTCCCTTTCGCCTGCATGTATGCAGCATGGTTCTGCTTGTCGTTGCCATACAACTCCTTCAGTTTCTCCATGGTGTTTTGATAGTTCTCAACTTGTGAGGAGAAGTATCCACCCAGAGTTGCATTGCCGGTCGACTGGGACTCCCCTGCTGCAGCCCTGGCGCTGTTGACCATCTCTGATGACTTATCATTAATCTTCAGCTGAGCGCTACCAGCACCATGATCATCAGCATCAATCTGCGCTCTCTGTGCAGCAAACTGCTTGGTTATCTCCAACTTCATCTGCTGATATTCCTCCTCCTTGATCAATCCCTGCTTGTAGAGATTGTCAAGGCCATTGAGGTACATGGTCTCCTGAGCCTGCAGGTCTTGCTTACCGAACTGCTGACGCAACTCCTTCAGCTGGTTCTGGTATGACTCCTGCATCTGCAGCTGGTGGTCGAGCTCAGCCTGTTCCATCTCAGCCTTCAGATCCAGCCATTCCTCGCTGCCCTCATTGTAGAGTGCCAGGCGCTTTTGCATGGCATCTGCATCATTCTGATAGATGGCTTCATCGAGAGCTATGTCATTCTGATAGATAGCTGAGTTGGCATCATTGTATTGAGCCTTGATGCTAGCCTCCTTCTGTAGGCGCTCACGCTCAATGCTCTGCTCATTCATCTTCAGTATGGCAGCATCATGCTGCTTGACGACAGTGACCTGGTTGTCAAGTAACTGCTTATACTCATTGCTCTCTGCTCCATAGAGTTGCTTCAGCTTAGCAAAGCCCTTAATCTGGATGTTCTGTCGGTCATCGAGGAACTGCTGATAGGTTTTCTTGCCTTCTGCATAGGCTTTGGCGTTGTTAGCCATCAACTCGTTGGTCTCAGCCTTGATGCTATCGGCAGCCTGCTTCTGCTTGCGCTTGGCTTCTGCCTCACGCTTGCGAGCTTCTGCAGCCGCAGTCTTCTCAGCCTTGGCCCTAGCCTTGCGCTCCTTATCTGAAGCTTGATGAGTACCGGTTGTTCTCTGCTGCTTAATGATGGTACCATCATTGCCCTTGCCATTGTAGCCATTGTTTCTCCAAGGCTCCGGATCATTGACTTCGAAGTGCTGAGACTCCAGCTCATTTATCTTGTCGATGAGCTTCTGCTGATACTGCTTTTCTCTTTCGACACTCTGTAGTAGCTGGTCCTTGTGGTCAGCTGCGAAGTTAAGTTTTTGAGTCTTGCCACCTGCAAATGGGTTTAGCCTATCCCAGAAGCGTTTCCAGTAACCTCTATTGTCATTGTTAGCCTCTCCTAACAGGTCTTCATCTTCCGCTTGCTTAGCTATTGACTCTGCCAGCTTCTTCTGTAGGCCGTCGATGACAATCTTCTTCTTCATCATGTCAATGTACGACTGGATCTGCCTTGTTGCTTGACCGGTGCGCACTGCTTCCTCGGTGATGTTGCCGAGGTGTTCACGCATCAGCTTGCCGTTGAGTTCCTCCAGGGCTGCCTTGCGGTCTGACTCAGCTGTGGTGTTGGACTGGATGGCAGAAACGAGGCGCATGATGGATGCCTCCTCTTCTGCTGCCTGCTTGTTGGCATCTGTCACGGCATCATTGTAGTCACGCTGAGCCTGCTCAGCTGTGCTCGTCTCTTTAGACAGTGTGACGATTGCGGCTGTCAGACCGGCAACAACAGCAATCACAGCAGTGATCGGGTTGGCCAACAACACTTTGTTCCACAACATTTGCGCAGCTGTGGTCAGTTTTATTTCTCGTGTCAACGCCATCTGAACGATTGCCATGGTCTTGAGAGCAGATGTCTTAAGACCTACAAGGACGAGATGCGCCTTTTCGCGTAGAATCATGATGTTGAGCCATGCCATTTGCGCCTTCTCTGCGATCAACTTGGCCTTAGATACTGCAGTATAGGTGACGATGGCAGCTGTCAGCACAATTAATATGCGCCAATAATCTTTGACGAAATCAACGAGGGTTGAGAGTGCCCGAACTCCGAGACTGGCAGCAGATATGCAATATCGTGCTGCAGGATAGAGTTTCTGGCCCAGTTCTATGGAGAGATCCAGGAACTTCTTGCTCGCTTTGTCAAGTTGAGCCTGTACACTCTCGTTCTGTGTCTCGAACTCATTGAGGACGGATGTGCCTTCGGAATAGGCTTCGTTTGCCAGGTTCTGGGCAGTCTTGATGTCATCGAGCTTGTCTGCGAGGACGGTGAGGACTCCAGTAGCCCTGGATCCATCCATCTTCATTTCCTCGAACATTGGTGCAAGGTCGGCAAAACCGCCCTTGGCTCTCATGGCTGCCAAAAACTGGAGAAGTGCGCCATTGGCGTCCTCCTTTAACGTCTTTGCGAATTCCTTGACATTTAGACCTGCAATCTGAGCAAACTTGGCTGAGTCCTGGAACATTTTTGCCAGGAGGTTCTGCACAGCTGTTGCTGCCGTTTCATCTTGCTGCATGTTCTGGTCAAGGACAGAAGCGAGCCCCATGATCTGAGCCTGTGTAAAGCCTGCCTGCTTGCCGACACCTGCCACACGGGCAGTGAAGTCAACGAGATAACCGGCAGAGGCAGAAGAATTCTGCGCCAACTCATTGACTGCAGAACCTGTTGCCAACATGGCGCCTCGCAGACCCTTGGTTTTGTCTTCGCCGAACATCTGGGCGAGTTTACCGATTTGAGAGACTGCTTTATCGCCGAGGTCATCACCGAGGGCGACATTGATTTTATCGGCTCCATCTACGAACTCCTCAACTGCTGCAGTCGAAGTGATGCCGAGTCTTCCGGCATCTTCGGCTAACTGGTTGAGCTTCTGTCGAGGGGTTCGGGTGTCCATCTTTTTGAAGTCCTCGTTCATGCGCTCAACCTCTTCGGCTGCCTGCCCGGTATATTTTCGGACGTTGGTCATCTCATCGTCCATCTTGGCATACTCCTCTACACACTTTTTGACGGTGAAGGTGATGCCGGAGATTGCAGCGACGGCTCCAAGGGCAATGCCCTGCATTCGGTTGAACCAGTCTGCAGAGCGCTTGATCCAGGACTCTTGAGCTACGCCTTCGGCTCTGACTGCCTGCAGTTCAGCCTTCAGCTGCTTCGCCTTCAGCTCCATCTGCTTGAACTGCTCGGTACCACGCTCCATGCCATGCATCTGCTGGTTCAGTGCCTTGATGGAGTACTCCAGGTCACGGATGGAGGAGGTTTTGAGGTTGGCCATGGTGTTATTGACCAGCTGCATCTGCCTCTTGGTCTCCTTGATGTCCACATTGGTGCTGTCTATCTCCTTGTCATATTGCTGCATGAGGGTGACCACCTTCTGCTCACTCTGGCGGATGCGCTCCAGTTCTGCCTCTACCAGCTTCAGCTGCGAAGCTCGAGAGGCGTACATGGTAGATGTCGGGTCGTAGTTAGCCATTTGGCTACGTAGCTTGGAAGCTGTGAAGTTGAGGTCATTGAGTGACGCATGCTTTAGGTTTGACACTGTTGCGGTCATGCGTCTTGCTTCCTCATCAGCCTTGCGTGTTGCGCCCTTCAGGGCAAGCATCTGCTCCTTGACCTTTGAGAGTTGTGCATCCAGCTTGGCGAAGTCTGAAGGATCTGACGCTGCCTTCATCTGCCCCTTCAGATGTCTAGCAGCCTTCTCCAGCTGTCCGAGGCTTGCACTAGACAGGTTGTCGAGTGTCTCCTTGACGCTCATGGTTGAGTTCTTGAATTGCTTCATCTCTCGCTCTGCGGCCTTCAGATCCTTGGCGAGGGATGCGCCTAAACGGGAATCGCCCGCCGAGAAGGCTTCCTGTTTAGCCTTCTTCAGACGAGCGACTCTGTCCTCCAACTCTTTGAGTCGGTTCTTTGCCTCCTCTGAGTTGAGCTTGATGACTGTTGTATATACCTCTTGTCTTGCCATTATCGGGTGACTTGTATATAGCTGTTATATAATATGTTGGAATGGGGATTGAAGTTGATGACCTTGACATCATAGCCTTTGGTGCCCCACCGCCACCAGAGGAATCTGTGCTTGTACTGCCTGTAGACGATGGTCTGGAGGCTGTCTCTCGCCTTGTATGTCAAGATGGAGTCCGCCGTATTGAGACGGAAACTGAGCCATCGGTCGCTGTAGGTATAGACCGAGTCGCTGCGGTCAGTCTTGACCGTATCAGCAGTACTCAGACTCGTGCGCTGGTCTGCCAAGACCTGGCCAAGACGAATGTCCAGGTCATGGAGCAGTTGGCGGTCGTAGGCCTGAATTTTGTACTCCTCTGCCGGCATCTGCAGCACCTGCTGCGTGATGACCGTGAGCGAGTCTCGGATGGTGTCTCGCTCGGCTGGAGCATACTGAAGTTTCAGCCCATTGAGCTGTTCTCTCAGTTCCTGCTCCGCTCGCTGCTGTCGATGGTCAAAAACCCAGAAACAGGCGATGATGACCAATATCACCGATATGGCCATGATGATTGACTTGAGATGTTTCTGCATAATCCTTGATGTTAAATGTCGGCATATTCCGGAATAGCGTCGAAACCGGGGCACTCCTTGATGCGCTCCCATGGATCGACCACTCCATTGTGGTTCTTGTCAGGCGAGATGTCACGATGTCCCATAATCTTTGCATCAGGGTAGCGTTGTCGTAACTCCTTCAAGAGTTGACGAAGTCCAGCCTTCTGTTCTTCTGTTCGGTTGTCGATAGCCTTGCCTGTGCGGGATATTCCACCCATGTATGCCACGTTGACTGAATCGTAATTGTGACCTTTAACTCCGTTGGACGGCAGGTCTTCTGTCATGAGCTGCGTGTACTTGCCATCAGAGGTTACGACCCAGTGGTAGCCTGGATAATGCCAGCCTTTGTTTCTGAACTCCTTGAGCAAGGCATCGACAGACCATGACTGTCGGCTTGCTGTACAATGAACGAAAATTTTCTTAATCTTGCGTGCCATTTTTGTTATTGAAATATTTATTGATAATGTCTTTAACTCTGGTGTCAAAAGTCAGTGCGAAACCAAAGACGGTTGCCACGTAAACCAGACTCTGCCCAAAGTACCACAAGACGTTAGACGTGACGTCGTGGGACATAAAAAAGCTGATGTACACAAGCACAATGCCAGCAATCAGTACTATGCCAGCAGAGCTGTAGTGTATCCAATCCTTGGTATTTCTCTGCATATCTGTACCTTTTTTAAAACTGGCACAAAGGTACATATAATATAAGGAATATAAAAATACGGCAGAAAGGACTGTCACCCTCCTGCCGTATCTGATAACTATGAGATATCCCGGTCGAGTAACTCTCTGGCCATCTGCTTAGCCTGCTCTCGCCACTCCTGGAATACTTGGTACTCTGTCTCGTGCTCCCTGTTGCCATCACCATGGTTGCACAGGATGGCTTCGACATCGCTCTGGCTGTACTTAGTACGAACCAGGCCATTCACGAACTCGCGATAGCTTGCCGACTCAGCCTCAATCTTAGTGGAGCCGTCAATCTCTGTGCCCTCGTAGCTGTAGGCTGTCACTGTCTTACTATCGCCATCAGACTCCGACATGGTGGTGTCTGGGTGATAGTTTTCTACTTTCTGCTCACTCAGGAACAGAAGAAAATGCTTGCTGTCATATCTCAAGTATGACATACGGCAAAGATAAAATTTCTTGTGCATCTAGATAAACTTATAAAATTTCTTGCCAAACTTGTTGGTTAGCTCGGCTGCAACGGTGTAGAAGCCCTTTTCCAGCAGTTCCCACTCCTTGCGTGCCTGGTCAACCAGAATATCTGAGCCAGTAAAGAGCCACCACGACTCAGGTTGCCAAACCGGCTCCTCAATCTCATCGCCATGTTCATCGAGTTGTCCTGTCTTCCGGACGTGATCGATGAAACGGAAGCGGATGGCTAGGCGATCCTTAGGCACCTTCTTGGTGACTATGTGCTTGACGCCCTGGTCGTCAACTTCTTCGACCTACTCCATCTTGAAGTCGACTCTCGACTTATCTATCTTGTAATCCTCTATGAGGATGAGGAACTTGTCATAGTCCTCAATGTTGTGGCACAGGATATCGCCTGGATGCTTCTTCTGTGCCATGCTCATGCCCTCGAAGGGAACCTCTCCCTTGCGAGCCTTCACAATCTGACCATACTTTTTCATACCGATTTTATTTAATAAGTTTTTTGTATCTGCGTGTTTGGCTAGGCCAAGCCTGGATGCTGCCTTGCGCCGGATCTGTTCATCGTTAAGTCCACGTTTGCGCAATCTTGCCACCTGGGCACAGAGTGCCTGCTTGGTGCGCTTGCGCAAAAGGGCATGGTCGGCAAAGATCTTCTGTCCACAGAAGTCTATGCCGTCACATGTACGATGAATATTCCAACTCTTATTGAGACTCAGCTTCCAGTCTCTAGCCAAGTGCATGACTGCAAGCTCCGCCATGAGGCGTAAGAAGACCTTATCTTCATGCATGATGAAGATATTGTCCATGAATCTATAATAATGTTTGAGCCCTTCGCGGCAAAAATGGTCGAAGCGCTCATTGAGGGATTTTACCCCCCCCAGCCCGTCCGAGAACGGCCGGTTTTGGG
>ENA-OPJP01000381-OPJP01000381.1-human-gut-metagenome-genome-assembly--contig:-NODE-381-length-13035-cov-10.626271_pt1 | contig 13035 bp, 7 predicted proteins | sample MGYA00241417_ERZ501664 | MGnify/ENA primary metagenome ERZ501664 (study PRJEB25962, sample SAMEA2042200) | human gut metagenome | biome: human gut; feature: human-associated habitat; material: faeces...
GAACTGTGTTAAACTATTATTATTATAGCCTGACACAGTTTATTTTACACTCTCAAACCATCTGAAAAATTTCAGAATCCTTCTGCTATACCGATTACCGTGTCGCATCAGTAAGTCCATAACCTCACTGACATCTTTGTCTTTCAACCACTTTAACAGGTTGTCTTCGTCTTCTTTATTCATAAGCGTTGATTTTAATTAAATGATGTTGCAAAGTTACACTCTTTTGCACAAAACCAGCGGAAATGAGAATATTTCTGTGTTAAACTTTATAAAAAGTAACAATCTGAAAGTAGATGGTTGCAAAAATAGCGTTAGAACGGCTTTCTTGCCAAATTCTAACGCTATCAGTGTTTATCCTATCACAACCTCAAGGCTCTCCATATCTGCGAACTTCAAGCCGCAATCCTTAGCAGCCTTGAAAAGCTCTTTCTCATCAACTGCCTCGATGTCTACCTCTACCTCGGCATTGGCAAGGTCTGAGAAGTACTTCTCGGTCTTCTGCTTCTGATTAAAGAAGTACTCATTGACCTCCGCAAACTTGGCTGAATCGTCCTTGGTGTATTCGTAGCCCTCATCGGCGTGCTTCTGCTCTAGCTGTTGGCACTCCTGAAGCTTGCGCTGCATCTCCTCGAACTTATCGTCCTTCATGCTCTCCTGTGCTTCCTCCACATCCTTGTCGTAGGTATCGGCTACGTGGCGCAGAGCCTTCATATTCTTCCAAACTCGCATAGCGGCATCATCACTCATTGATGATGTCTTCAATGCCTTCAATGTTCTGTAGGCTGCAACAGCCTCGATTGTCTTAATCTTTTTCATAATTGTTTCTTTATTTTTATGTTATACAATATTCTTCGTTTGTTACTTCCGTAATAACTAAAACTAGCTAGTTGATTACCAGTACTATTTATTTACACTACCACTATCTACACCTTCGATAGTATCTTTGTTACGAACTCGAACATTAGCATTAATACTAAGTTCATTTACAGTAGCTTCTACATTAGAAGTCATACTTACAATTTTAGTTACTTTAATTTCCATTGTGTTTAAATTTTAATTATAATATTAATATTATGATTTATATATTTGTAAAGTATGCATTCCACTAACTTCTCCAACAAATTTAAAATCAAATGCTTCATAATAAGTATCATGGTCTCTTCTATCAGAATCTAAAGTTAAAGCTATATTCCAATTATTAATTTTATATTGAGGATAGTCTTCTATCTTATTTACAATAGGTATCTGTGTTGTAGTAAAACCACCATATTCATTTTCTGCATCTTCTTTTGTAGCATAAGCAGTTAATATTACATTTTCTGTACTTACTTTTAAATAACGTTTTGGAGCATAAACATTTATATCAGTTGCTACAGGTATTGACAGATTATCTAATTCAGTTTGACCAAATGAACTTATATTAGCTCGTAAATTTACTAACGAAGTAGTACCAAAATCTAACGTAAAACTAAATTCTATATATTTATCTGCTGATACAATATATCCATTATTACCATCTATATAATAATGTCCTCCATAATACGTATTAACAGTAAAATTAGTAACTTTTACTTCTACTGTAGTATAATATGTAGGTTTTCCTTTAGTACTTATAGTAACTTTATTAAATAGATAGCCAGAAATATCTATAGTTTGTCCAGTAACATCATTATTTATAGGACAAGGTGTTACAGATGTATAAAAATAATTATCATCAACTCCACCAACAGGACATAATAGTCCTGCTATATAAATTTCATCATTAACTTCACTTTTAAAACCTAAACTATTACTACCATTGTTACTATTAATGGATTGATTTTTAAAATTAACAATAAACTCACTATCAGGTATTTCATCATTATAACTAACAGAAGCATTATTTATAGGAACAGTACCTGAAAGATATTTCATACGTTTTTTGGTTTTATTATATATACATACAGCAGGATACCATTCTTTATTAAAAGCAGATAATAAAGCTAGTATATCTTCAAAAGATATAGTATTCTTTGAATTTATAGGTTCATATCCAAAATAAAATCTTAAATAATAAGTTTGGTCTAAATATATAGTATCTCGTATACCAGTAGAAAAACGTATAGGGTCTTGATAACTATAATCTTCGGTATTATAACCAATAAAATCACTAAGTCTATAGGGAGATTGACTAGTTCCAAAAGGCATATTATAATTCCATGCACCTTTAATACTTAATTCTTCAAATGAACTTACTGTATTAATAGTGTATACTTGGTCACTTAAACTATTATTACCTAACCACCAACCTCTACTTGAAGAACTCCAACTTTGTTTATCTGAATTTAAAGTATCTGTAACAAAAGGTTTATTATAAAGATTGACAGGTTTATATTTAGAATATGGATTTAAATTCACACTCTTACAAAGAGTAGCAAGGTCATTGCTACTCTCTCCAAGAGCTTGTTTAACATCATCAATGCTAACAGGAGCACTAATAATTCCAGTTTCACTATTGTAAGACATAATCTTTATTTTTTAAATATTCAACTTTAGTTTCTAATTCTGTTACAACTTCTTTAGTAACAACTCGCTCTACTGTTACATTGAACACTTTCGCAAGCTATAATATAAATCGTTCCATACGCTTAATCTTTAGAACTTAAAACACTAGGCAAGGCAGCTCTATAAGAGCCACCCTGCGTTAATACTCACTCTGCTGCCTCGCTTGCCATATTAGCGGCGATAGCGGAATTGACCTCCTTAATCAATGCTGATACCTCACTGAGCTTGCTCTGAGGAACACCGCTGATGTTGTAGGTCAGCTCGCTGCCATTGGAGCTGGCATTCGCGTTGCCGAGATAATTACCATTTGGGTCACCATAGATACTCATATTGATACTCTCAATGTTGCCACCCGTCTTGTCAACATTGTAGGTGATTTCTACTCGATAGCCGCCCTTGGTATAAGTGGCAGTTGTCTGTTCACTCTTCTTGTTAATCTTTAAATTTTCCATTTTCTAATCTAATTTAATAAATTAATATTCTTGTTATCTAATCTCTTCTTGTCACTGCTGTCCTGCTTTCCACTCAATCGCTGAACCTCGGATTCGAGGAAGACCACCCGAGTCTTCAACCTGCTCACCTCATCGCCCACCTGCTCGATAGCACCGAATGCCGTTGCAATCAGCTTCGGAGACCAGTAGTTAATCTTGTAGTAGCCCTTCTTGTCCGTCTCCACGATGTCCTTTAAGTGAGGGTTGCACAAGACGTGTTGGGCAATCCAACCGATAGACCTTGTATTGTCCTTCTTCCAAGCAAAGCCGAATGTGCCACCCATTGCCTTGATGATACCCAAGTAGTCCAGCTTCCGCAAATCCTGCTTCAAGCGGATGTCAGAAGATTGATAAGCTGTAACTCCACCTTTAACAAGACAATCACCATCGATAGTAGCAGTACCAACAACATTAATGTTACTAAAATAAGCATTACCGTCTTGTCTTATAGACCAAAGACTAGAACTAGTTTGACTACATATATCTTGAGTACATACCCAACCAGAATTATTAGCATTACCTAAATATAAATTACCACCACTACCTCCAATTCTAGCTCCACTATCAGGAGTTATAGTTGTAATACCTGGAAATTTCAGTGTACCATTACTTCTTTTATTAGAATAATAATTAAATACAGTTCCATCGGCTATACCTAAATATATAGCATTAGCAACAGTATCATATTTAAGACCAGCCCAATCACTATACTCCCAGTTGGTTGCTCCAAAACGAATAGCTTTACCTGTATTAAATATTACTTGACCTTCAAGAGCACTAATCCAAGCAGGATTGGCATCGTTGCTTAAAAATATAGCTCCATTTTGAGCGTTACTTCTAATAACACTTGAAGAATAAATTTCACCTGCAACATGAAGTTTATATGCAGGTACAGCAGTTCCAATACCAACATTACCATTAGTTGATATAGTCATTCGTTCATTAGAGCCATCTCCAGATTGTTTAGTACCTGAAAAGAACCTTACTTGCGCAGTATTACTATAACCAATATATAAATTAGTATCACCAGCATAAACTCGACTAGCATTTAAATGTCTAGCCCATACTTGTCTTGTATAAGTGTGAGCCGCTTCTGAAGTAGTTGTTCCAATACTATAAGAATTATCTGCACTAAATTGTATATGACCAACTCCAGATAAAGAACCACTTACATTACCAGTACCATCAAAACTTTGACCCCAAATACTTCTTGCTGTTGCAAGTTTGGTTGCAGAAGCTACGTTGTCAGAAGTAAGAGCTACAGTAGCCCAATCTTTAGTATTATAGTTATTACTAGTACCATATGCACACCTAATAAACATTCTATTATCACCTGTAAATGCTAATTGATGATTAGAAGCACCATCAATACTACCTATAACTAATAATGTACCCCATCCATTAAAAGGTCTTTTACCACTAATTGTAACTTCTGATTCAGGTTGAATATCTCTAGTACCAAATGTTGTTTCTTTGTCTATATTGTACGCCCCTAATCGACCTCTTTTAACCAACAAATGACTTGCATGATAACCATCAACAGTATCGGCATTTCCAGCACTACTAGCATAATTAACACTAATATTTGAAACACTTTTAGTTGTTCCACCAACTGTTATACTAATTCCCTTATCAGAGTTAGATAGAGCAGTAAGAAGTCCGTTAGCATGAATACCATCTAATTTATCAGAATTACCTACAGTAACATTAGCAGGGTTTATGTCTCTAAGAGCTGAACCATCTGATTCCCAAGCAACTAAATGTGAAGTAGAAGTTAGTACACCTGCCCAAGTAACATGAACACCATCAACCTTGTCAGCATTGCCTGCACTTGTAGCATAAGCACAACTTCCACTAGAAGTAATATAACCAGTATCATTAGTAAGTTGACTTACTTTTGTAGGTATTTCACTCTTCTTAGCATAATCTGCAAGACTTTGATGAGAAGTAAGATACGTTCCTAAATCTACAGCAGTTCCACCAGTAGCTGCAATAGTTTTAGTAACACCGTTAATCTTAACACTATGTGTATGACTAGTTGCCGACTTACCACTAAGAAGTGAATCTACACTACTTTTGGTATAATAGTTAGCAAGACTTTGGTGAGAAGTTAAAAATGTAGCACCTTTAGTAAATGTAATACCCTTTCCGCTTTTAGATACAGACGTGATAGCATTCCCACTTCCACTTACAGATATTGCATTAACGTAACCATCAAGTGACTGATGACTAGTTAAGAACGTACTACCTTTAACTACGCTGATAGTAGTACCATTCTTGGTGATAGACGTAACCGCATTACCGCTACCGCTGACAGAAATAGCAGTAGCACTACCACCTTCCAAGCTGGAGATACGAGAATCAAGAGCCTTGATGGAGTAGGCAGAGGCAATCTCAGACAGCGATTCTGATGTAAGCTTCAAGGCATTTGAATAACTCTTCACACTGCCGTTCAAGCCGCCACCACTGGATGATGATGTTCCCACGCCATAGGCAGAAACACCGCCACTAGTATAGAGGTTTGCCACCTCGTTAGTCGTAGTGTTCGTAATCTTCAACGCCTTATTGGTTGCATCATACTCCATCTTTATGTTGCCGATGGAGATATACTTTCCGTTAGGCACGATGATGCTTCCATTAATATCAGAAGTACCATTGAATGAATTTCCCCAAAACTTGCGAGCATTCGTGAGCTGGAGTGCCTTCTTCGCAGAGCCATTAGTGAAGTAGCCCTGCAAGGTGGTGATATTCGTCTTATTGGTGGATATGCCCGAAGCGTTTACCCCTTCTGCTTTTTTCGCTCTTGTCACCTCATCAGAAATTGACTTATTGATTCCGTCAACAATACCGCTAAGAGTGTCTGTCTGCGCAATATTGGCGAGGAAGCTCACCACCTCGTTCCACTTATTGATAATGCCATCCGCAGTCTCCTCGTCAGTAGTCATAAGGGCGTACCAATCATAGGCACTATCCCAATGAGTTACCTTCGCAGATGAAATGCCGTCCAACACAGACTTATTGCTATGAGTATGCTTTGCTGATACCGCACCATCCCAAGCCGTCTGCTTTGTCGTTGTTGGAATTGAATATCCAGAAGCAAAAGTAACAGCAAATGTGCCGCTTGTTGTGATGGTCTTTGTTGCGCACGCCAAACCTGTAGGGAGGGTAAGAGCCACTGATGTAACAGTACCCTTATTGGTAGTATAGCCCTTTGCATCAATCTCCGCTTTGGTATAATAGCTTGCGAGAGACTGATGAGCAGTCAGATACCCAGCATCGTTGGTAAGCTGGCTTACCTTCGTGATGCGGTCAGTGATTTCTGTCCACTTATGGGTATGCGCACTAGGTGCGAACGTTGATGGTTTACCCGTGATGTTATTCCAGGAGAGATTCAGACCACCAAGCTCTGTAGCTATATTGTCAATTCGACTGCTGAGAGCCTTGATAGCATAGGCATTCGGAATACTCGTCAAGTCTGCATCCGTATAGCTTCCTTCTAAGATTCTCGCATAGCTGATTACGCTTGCAATCAAGCCGCCACCGCCCGTGGTAGATGCTCCTGCTCCGTATGCCGTGATACCGCCTGTGGCATAGAGATTACCATCAATCTTGATAGCCTTGTTTGTGGAATCATACGTGAGCTTAATGCCATGGAAGGAGATTGCGCCCTCGAAGGTAGCATCGCCCGATACGCCAAGTTTAGAGAATGGAGCGTTTGGCTTCAAAGACACAAGATCGGCAACGCTCGTTCCTGCACTTCCTTCCTTCCAAGTCGGCTCGAAGAAGATGAGGTATACGCCAAGATTCTTTTCGCTGATGATAAACGATGTAGGGTCTGCGTGAACCTTTCCGCTCACATCCCACCAGATAGCACCATTGGCAAGGTAGCCAGAGCCGTCGAAGCGGATGAGGGAGGTTGCAGGGGTAAGATTTCCGCTATTATAGTCCTTATCCACCATCTGACCGCCCCACCACGTTGCGATACTCTTCTTTCCTCTGTTCGGGTCTATTGCTCCGTTGATACCGCTCTGAACGTTTCCGTCTCCGTCTCTCAGCGCAAGGAGCGTTGTCATTACAAGACCACCGTCAATATCTGTAGTCTGACCGAGCGCATCCTTGAGATACTTGTAACCTGCGAGGTCTGTGATATTCTGCTTCAAGTCGCCATATATCTTCCTAGTGATATATGCGTTTGCCAAACCCAGCTTGTCATAGAAGGCAGAATATGCGTTTTGGAAGTTGGTGAACTTCGTTCCCACGGCTGAGACGATAGCAGCCTTGCCGTTGGTATCAGTCTCATTGTATCTTTTAGATATATCTGAAAGATACTTGATGAGTTCTTTCTTGGCATCAGAGAGGTCAGTGAAAGCGGAAGTGAGGTCAGTGAGTTCCTTGGTGTCCTTCAGTACCTCTGCATCCTTCACCTCATTATACGACTTCTGTGCAGCCGCAAAATCATCTTCAAGTCGCTTAGAATCCTGCGCCATTGCCGCAATCTCGGAAGGCTCTAGGTAGCCATCGGTAACATAATTATCGAATTCCTTCTTATTATCAGTGACCGTATTTCCGAGGTCTTTAATGTCCGTCTGTGCGGTCTGTGCCGCCTTCTGAGCATCTTCTGCTGCCTTTTTGGCTGCGTTGGCAACTGTATCATCAGTGTATTTAGATGCTTTAATCCAATCACCGATGGCGAACTGAGAACCAGCCGCTTTGTTGGTCTGACAGCGCAATACCTCATTCTTGTAGGTACTGCCGTCAGAAGGATAAGTGGCATTAACCCATATATCGCCAACCTGATAAGGTGTCGTAGGCTGAACGCTAAACACCTTCATTTTCCCGTTTGCGGTCTCCTGTGCCATTCTTGCATCGGAAAGGGCTTTGGCGATGTCGGTATCTGTAATGAGAGTCCACTTATAGGTGTTGCTATCCTTGGCAAAGCGGTATGCCTTGCCCGTCTTGTTGTTGTAGTAAAGGTCGCCAAGATGGATTTCTTTATCCTTATCGGTCTTCCAACTGATGGCTGGGGCATTCTCCAAGGTAGGAACACCATCATAGAACCACGTTTCGATAGCACCATCCACCTGATTCTGCAATTCGGCAATCTTATTGAAATACTGAGACAATTCCTTGCCATCCACAGTGGATTTAGCGGAAATCTTACCCTTAACAGACAATTGCTTAGTGCTGCTATCATATCTGATATAAGAGCTGCCCTCATAGCCATTCTCCTTTGTAGGTCTATCACCTACATACATATCACCATAGACATTGAAGAATGCCTTGTTATTCTGCTTATTCACACCATATTCCACGTACTCCCTATTGGCAAAGGAATAGCTGTTGATGCCGTGATAGAGGCTGATGGATGGCGAATAGGTATCTACCGCCGAGAAGATAAGGCAGTTCTGACGTTCTACATCGGTTCTATTACCGCACTGGTTGAGCACATCACCTTTAGCAGGTACGTCGCTTGCCGTAGCGCAATCGGTATCAGAGAGGTCGATATAATGATACTTCTTTCCTTCCAGCTCTACAGGGTCTTCATCACGACCGATTACCAATCGCCAATAGAAGTGATTGCCATCCTTGTGATAAGTGCCCTTTCGGACGTTGAATGATTCCGAGCGCACTTGGTCGCCAACAGCGAAATCATTATCCACGGCATCGCCTTCCTGCTCTGCTAAGAAATAGCAACGATAAGCCTTCTGTGACACATTATTATATGTCACAGTAACCTCTTCTACCTTATGAGCCACCACGCCGCCAGCAGGAGAGATTATCTCCTTACCGCCAATGGTGGATGTTTTATTGATGACCAGCTCCTCGAAGATAGCCTTCATTCTTACCTCCAAGTAATCTGTGATGAGGTGCGAACGACCTTCTGCGTCTGGAGTCCACGAGCCTCCGTTCTCATTGTTGGAGTTACCGACATGCAACCCACTAAAGAACTTCTGCACCTTTTCCCAAGTAATAGTACCGTGTGCGGTGTTATCCTGCAGCCTAGATACAAACTCCATCCTAGAACGTCTAGCAGAATAAACGTTGCTATCGGATGCAGGAGTGGTATCGTTCATGCCAATGACATAGACACCTCCACCATTACCGCTTCCTGTGCCGCCTATCTGCATTCCATTCACCTTAATGGAGTCAACCTTGTCTTCCAACTTACCCAACCGGCTTGTTGCAGCCTTTTCGCCTACTGTGTACTGAGGGTGGTCGTAAGGAATATCCAAAGGTATCTCCATTCCGATGATACGAGAGTTTCGGTAGTGCTTGCCATCCGCAGCCACCTGCGCAAACATATCATTAATCAGCTTTACCTGTTCACCGAGAGGATGGTAATCGTATATCCCATCATTGTAGAACTTGTCACCATCCATCGTGCAGGTGAAGTTTGAATTGCTGATCATGGTCTTCTGATAGTACTGCTTCGCTCTATCGAACAGAGATAACTGAGCAGTAGGGATGAGGTCCGTATCTGTAATCTTGGTTGCGTCCCAATTGAACAGGAAGAACCTGTCACCTTCCTTCGGGCACATAAGACTATCGGGGAGTGTTCTTCCGTAGGTGTCGTTAGCCACTATCTCGAAAAAGTTCTCCTTGTCGATAATCTTGAAACTAACATCGAACTCCATACCCATGAGGGCACCGCTAGTGAACTTGATACCTAGAGTGAGGTTGCTCTTTATCCAACTAGCTTCAAAGCTTTCAGCGAAGGAGTCCGTTGAACCAACCTGCCAAAACGTCTGTGTAGTCTTAGTTCCATCATCATTATCAACAGTGCTATCGTAGGTCTTGATTCTGCTCACCCTGCATTCAACCTTCGGGTATTCTTCCTCGAACATCACGACACCTTCGATAGCCTGCTTGTCGTTCTTCACGACATTCACATTCTCCAGGTAGCCATCCTTGGCATAGAAACCATCACTATCTACTTCCTTGTTAGGGAGCATGAGGTAATCGGTAGCTACACCATCGGTGGTGACGTCCGCATCGGCACCAGTGAAATATCCCTTCGGAATATTTCTGTCTGAGCCGAATGCATACAGTCTCGTAATATAAGTTGACTTAGATTCCGAATAGGACATAGACAGAACATTAACATCCTGTTCGAATGTTGTCTGCCCTTCCATTTCGCAATATCCAAGGTATATAATAGAGCCATCTATCCACCACTCGCAGTTGAGTGCGTCTTCGGAACAGATGGCGTTGAGAGCATCGAGAATACTGATTGAGCCGTACTCGATCAAGAACCTCTTCTGAACATCGAAAGCCTTGTTGTTGTATGTAGTGTAGTCAACGGAGAACTCCTTTCCATTGTACGTAAGACCTAGCGCCTTTAGGTTGCCGAGTATAACGTTCATGTGTACGCCTACCGTTGTGGTGAGGTTGAAGGAGGTCTCGTTGGCTCCGTGCTGAGGGCGATACTTGCAAATCTTATTCTTCCAAGACATATAGTAGGCATCCATCTGCATTTCGTAGTCGTAGCCATCACTATCATTGTGCTTAGGGAAGTATGATGATGTAAGCTCAAAGTAGCCGAAGTCGGGAATCTCTACGGAGTCCCCAATCTCGAAATAGACAGGAGTAGCCGTAGTGAACTTCAAGATGATGTAGTGGTGGTCCATGAGCTGATATGACAGCTTAGAACCCTCACCGAAGTCCTCTAGCGTGAAGAATACCTTGTTATTTCTCTTAATCTGAATCATGAGCTTGCGTATTTACTTGTTTCACCTCTGTCACTAGGGTCTGGCTCGTTGAGCTTTAGACTGAACTTTGCCATTTCCCGAATGAACTGACTGAATTGAGTGCAGGAGAGATAGATGCACCGATACCACACATTAGGCTGAAATCGGGTGCGTATAACCAACTCTCCCTTGGCAAGAACCTCCTCGCAGAACCTAGCATAGTTCGTCATGAACGTATCTGTGTCATTGGCGGTCATATTGAACGGCAGCGTTATCTCCCTCTCATCCAATCTAGGATTGTGCTTGATAACCGACTTTCCGTCCTTTGAGCGATACTTGTTGCTGATGAACTCCTTGTTTGGTGCAGGGGTCATGAGCGCACTGAGGGCAGTTTCGTCTAAGAATATGCCCCACGTAATATAGGCATCCTTGCCATTTATGTAAAGTTGTCCTTTAAGCATAACTATTTAATCATTAAATAACCTCATAGGCTTCGCTGTGAGCCGCTTTTTCTATTGTTGAGTATAGTTGTAAGGGTTGACGAGCGAAAAGCCTATAGAGGTCAAATATCCTTTAATCTTCTGATCATGTCATCCAGCTTGGCTCCGAAGTCATTATAGGTGAGCTTTGAATATTTCACGATGTCTTCGAGGTAGCTGTTTGTCATAATCATCATGTTTCTAATCTCCAATACCGCACCATTGGTTGAGATTCCGAGTGTAACGATGCTCTCCATCTGTGATATGGTGGTAGTCATGTTCTGAGCAATTGACTCTCCTGCAATCTGCAGGGCGGTGAAGCGACCATTCAGCTCGTCTCCGGTATCTTGCCCCATAGATGCCCATCCTCCGCTTGTGGCGGTCTGTGATGAGGATGAGGAACCAGTGTAGCCTGTTACCTTTGCCCACTCGTCACGTCTCTTCAAGCCTTCCTGGACTATATCATCGTAACGCTTGTAGAATGCATCTACATCATCCTTGGTTAGCTTTCCGTTTTTATCCTTCATAGCCTTTGCCCAATCATCGTAGAGTTTCTTCAAGTCTCCATTGATAAGGTCTTCCATACTGAAAGAGAGAAGGGACTTCTGCATCTTTTCTGCGAAATCATCTGCCATTTCGCTAGCAAAGTCGCTACCATCCTTCTTCATGTCCATAAGGTCCGTCAAAAAGCTATCTCTCATTCCACTGAAGGAAATCTGAGTAAGATTCTCCTTGAACTGCTCTGATAACTCATCCAGCTTGCCCGCTTGGTCTATGTAGTCATTCAGCTTCTCTGTAAGACGCCCACCATAGTTACCCTTTCCAGTGTTCTCGATATGCTCCCAAATGGCAACGTTACCACGGAGGAGCTTCATTTCCTCTGGACTGAGGGAGAAGAGGTCGCCATTGAAATCTGATTTGACGTTCTTCTTGATCCAATCCATCTCGTCACTACCGAAGCCGCCCCAATAAGCGTTCCATGAGTGGTGCGAACCATGATAGCTTGCCTGCGCCTTTGCGATGTCGAGGTAGTTCTGATTGGTCTCCTGCTGATTCTTATAGGCTTGCTCGTAGTATGAGGTTGCCTTGGAACCATAGGAGTTTTCCATTGCGTCAGTCAAATCCTCGATGGATTGCTGCAAGAGGGTATTTCTGTCCGTCAGTCTTTCGATGGTATCATTGACCTTCTTTGCATTTCCATCTCCACCGAACAGACTATTAAAGCCACCGAATGAAAGCGTGTTGAGGATATGAGAAACGTTGTTCCCGATACTCTTCAATGGCTTCATAACGATGTCACCCGATAGAGCATCATCGAGGATGCCCGTTACTGCGCCAAAGACCGTGTCCATGAGGTTGCTGATGAGTGTTCCGAAGCCATCTTTCAGAATATCGAGGATGCCGAGTATTGCGGAGATTATTTCACCTGCCATACCGCTATCTCCTAAAGCTTTCGTCAGAGATTTGGCTGCGTCACTATCTTTACCGAGCAACCCTTGGATGCCCTTTGCTAGAGTGTTAGCGACGTCCTTCTGCATAGTGCCACCGAAAAGCTTGTCAAGCCCTAGAATAGAGTTTCCTATGCCTTTGAGTGACCCAGATGTGAGACCCTGCAAACCATTTTCAAGCTGCTGAAACTGAGAAACTGCCTTCTGTGCAGATGTCTGCAAGTCTGATGATGCCTTCTGAACTGATGAACCGAACTCCAAAACGTTGTTAGATGCGGTAGCAAGTACGCCCTGCGCTCTAGATAGGTTGGCTTCAGCCTTGTTGATACTTGTCTTGTCACCGCTCTTATTAGCCTTAGCGGGGTCTTTCTGCGCCTTGGGG
>ENA-OPJP01000402-OPJP01000402.1-human-gut-metagenome-genome-assembly--contig:-NODE-402-length-12844-cov-1.500039_pt1 | contig 12844 bp, 13 predicted proteins | sample MGYA00241417_ERZ501664 | MGnify/ENA primary metagenome ERZ501664 (study PRJEB25962, sample SAMEA2042200) | human gut metagenome | biome: human gut; feature: human-associated habitat; material: faeces...
CCAGGTGGGCACCTATCCCGGCCGCCGCGCCCAGATACTCAGCCGTGCCGTCGACAGCACGCTCGCCCAGCACCCCGACCTCATCTGCTTCACGGGCGACATACAGAACGTGAAGCCCGCCGAACTGGAGCCCGTGATGCCCATGCTCGCACGCCTCAAGGCTCCGCTGGGAGTCTACTCGGTACTGGGCAACCACGACTATGCCACCTATCTCGGCGGCACCGACGAGGAGCGCAGCCGCGCCGAACAGCGGCTCTGCCAGATGGAGCGCGGACTGGGGTGGCATCTGCTGCTCAACGACAACTGCGTCATAAGGCGTGGCAGCGACTCTATCTTCATCGCCGGCATGGAGAACGACGGCGAGCCGCCCTTCCCCTCGCGGGGCGACGTGGGCAAGACCATGCGCGGAATACCTGCCGGGGCGTTTACCCTGATGCTCGAGCACGACCCGTCGTCGTGGACCCGCACCATACTGCCCCACTCTACCGCCCAAGTCACCCTGAGCGGACACACCCACGGCGGACAGATAGAGCTCTTCGGGCTGCGCTTCACCCAGCTGCGACAGCGCCACGACCTGGGGCTCTACCGCGAGGGACAACGCTGGCTCTATGTCAATGCCGGACTGGGCGGCGTGGTGCCCATGCGCTATCATGTAAATCCAGAGATAACCATCATTACACTGACAACGAACAAATCATAAAACCAATGAAGTATCTGTATCGACTCTATCAGCTCATCGTCGCACTACCCATATTTCTGGTAGCCAGCATCGTCACTTCGTTCACCACCATGATAGGCTGCCGACTGGGCAACGGCCACTTCTGGGGCTACTATCCCGGCAAGTGGTGGTCGCGTCTCACCACCTTTATCCTCCTCCTACCCGTCAAGGTCGAGGGGCGCGAGCATCTGCGCAAGGACGAGTCTTATGTATTCGTAAGTAATCATCAGGGAGCGTTTGACATCTTCCTCATCTACGGTTTCCTGAACCGCAACTTCAAGTGGATGATGAAGCGCAGCCTGCGCAATGTGCCTCTGGTGGGCGCCGCGTGCCACTATGCCCATCACATCTTTGTAGACAAGCGTGGGCCCAGCAAGATACGCGAGACCTATGACCATGCGCGCGACACGCTGCGCGAGGGCATGTCGCTGGTGGTTTTCCCCGAGGGAGCCCGCTCATTTACCGGACACATGGGGGTATTCCGCCGCGGTGCCTTCATGCTCGCCGACGAGCTCCAGTTGCCCGTAGTGCCACTTACCATCAACGGCTCGTTCGACGTGCTGCCCCGTATGCGCGACGGGCGCTTCGTCGACTGGCATCCGCTCAAGCTCACCATCCATGCCCCCATCTATCCCCAAGGCAAAGGGCTGGAGTATGAGCGCAAGACGATGGACGAGGCATACCAGACCATCATGGCTGACCTGGACAAGAAGTACCAGGGATATGTAGAGAATCCCGACCAGTAACGACTGAGCCGCAGAGAGTGACGGCGGCGGCTCGGTTGCCGTCATGACAGTCGGAGAGACCGGCTGCCGCATGACCGCCATACGCAAAACGCCCTGCCAAGGTGAAAAAACCGCTTTTCATCCTGGCAGGGCGCTTTGCGTATAGATATGCGAGGGTGCCGGGCTGGCTCCCGACGGTCTTGGCCCACATAGTCAGACCGTCAGTCTGAGCCGCGGCATCACTGCACAGACTGACAGACCTCGGTCTTGATGATGGCGATGTCTTCGCAAGGACGGTCATCGGGGTTGGTGGCGGCAGACTGTATCTGCTCGACCACATCGAGACCCTCTGTCACCTCGCCAAACACGGTATACTGTCCGTCGAGATGGGGAGTGCCACCAAGGGTGCAGTAAGTCGCGGTCTGCTCCTCGGTAAAACCTACAGGGTAGGCCTTGCAGCTGTCCTGGGCTTCCTGAATCAGACGCTCCTGAAGGTCTTGCAGTCCTGCGCGATCGCGGTTGCGGCGCATTTCCATAATCTCATCCTTGTGAGCGGTCACAAGGTCGTTGAAGGCGATGGTCACCTGGTTCTGCTGCATCTGCTTCTCCATCTGCTTGAGTTGGGCAGGCTTGTAGACCGAGCCCCAAACGATGTAGAACTGGCTGCCGCTCGACTCGCGACCGGGATTGACCTCGTCACCAAGTCGGGCAGCGCAGAGCGCACCACGTTTATGGAAGAGACGGGCATTGATTTCGGCTTTGACGGTATAGCCTGGGCCGCCCATACCGAGGCGTTTGCCGGCGGGAGCGCCCTTGGAGTCGGGGTCTCCGCCCTGAACCATGAAGTCCTTGATGACACGGTGGAACAAGAGGCCGTCATAATAACCCTCGGCAGCGAGCTTGAGGAAATTGTCACGGTGGAGGGGCGTCTCGTCATACAGGCTGACTACGATGTCGCCCAGAGTGGTTGTGATTTTTACTGTTGACATTGTCTATGTTTGTTGTGTTACTATGCTTATTCAGACAACCCGTGCGCCATGCGTCGCGATGGTTGCAACGCTTTGCGTCGTGGTTGCCAATCTTCTACACAAAGGTAATACTTTTTGCTCTACCATCCACACAACTGCCCTATCTTTTAGACTATAGCAGCAGAAAATAGTGGGAAACATGGAGCCTGGGCCTATGGGGCATGATGGGGTAGCAGAAAAATGATGCGACCACAGATGCGTATATCGGCTGCAGCCAGAGCATTGACATTATTTTCGCCCGCAGCCATCACTTTTCCCCCAATTTCCTTGGCACGTGTGTACATTATTATTATATTTGCAATGTAAACATCTTAACCCCAGTCCATGCGCCGCCAGATTGTCATAATGCTGTTGGGGCTCATGACCACTCTGAGCCTCCCTGCTTCCGCCATTGCCGGAAGCAGAGAGAGCAGCCACGCCACCCAACCCTACAAATACATCGGCAAAGAGCTCGACCGCACCCACGGACTGGACTGGTTACATAAGGGAGGAGTGACTACACGAGAAGATTTTTTAGTGAATAATAAAGAGGTTATATCCGAGTTCAATATTTATATAACAGGAAATTCAAATGAAACATTAATAACTGGGAATGGCATTAAAAATGAGAATATTTTACGTCGAGAATTAGGAAAGGAAGAAAGGAAAGAAGATGAACACCCAGAGTAAATGTTTTGCAATCGTAATTTGTTGGTTGCTTTGCACGCCGGCACTAAGTAATTTGCAGACTATAGAGAATAGGAAATGCGAAATAACCAATGTTATATGGACAAAAGGCATGGATGTCGTAATAGAAAGAATGCCAAATGGAAGACAAAAAAAAACAACATATTATGTGGGAAATGGATGTTACCCGACATTTATACTTTCCAATATTTTTATTGGAAAGTTTTGGAAGGAATCATGCCAGGATGAAGAGCCTATATTTTTTAAGTGGCATCACATTCCACCAGATTCTCTTTATATAGATGGAAAGGGGGATGCATCTTTCCCGAAAGGCAAATACAGATACAAACTGGTTCCCAAAAATAAGAAACAACACTATACTTATTTGTATTTGTATTCCAACCCATTTAACTATACTATATATATCACAAACGACTCCATTTTTAATCAGACACCAATATTCTCTTTACAAAGCCGGCAGCAGGGTCTATGACAACGGCGTGCTCAGCCGCCTGCTCTTCGACGGGGGATATGTGTCCTTCAGGGACTCCGTCCCCACATACCACTATTACATCAGGGACTACTTAGGCAACAACCGCGTAGTGGCCGACGCCCACGGAAACGTGGAGGACGTGAACCACTACTACCCCTATGGCGCACTCATGGGCGACAGCCGCAACACCGGCCGGCAGCCCTACAAGTACATAGGAAAGGAGCTGGACCGCACTCACGGCCTGGACTGGTACGCCCACGGTGCCCGCCACTACGCCCCGTGCCCCCCTATCCCGCTTCTGAACTTCAGGCTCGCCAGACCACGCCACCGATGCACTCACGCTGACCAAAAATAAGGAAATGGAGATAAAAGAAAAAGTCAAGTCTTCCGACTTGACTTCTCTGTTGGGATACCCGGACTCGAACCAGGAAAGGCAGGACCAGAATCTGCAGTGTTACCATTACACCATATCCCAATTTGTTTCGAGCAATTGCCTCTTGCTCATTTGCGATTGCAAAGGTAGTGCTTTTTTTTCATACCCCAAAACTTTTTGCGCTTTTTTTCATAAAAAATTTCATTTTAGCGGTACTTTATACCATTATTCGGAGAATTAGGGTTAACTTTGCAGTATAAATCAAATTAGAAGACAACTGAATGACAACAACAAACAAATTGGTTGAGACCATTACTGAAAGTATACAGGAAAAGAAAGGTAAAAACATCGTGATAGCCGACCTCAGCGGCATCGACGGCGCCATCGCTCAATACTTCATCATCTGTCAGGGCAATTCACCCGCACAGGTAGAGGCTATAGCCGAGTCGGTGGGAGACATGGTGCGCGAGCGCATGGGCGAGAAGCCCGTAGGCGTGGTGGGTCTTGAGACCGACCAGTGGGTGGCTATCGACTTTGTCGATGCTTTGGTACATATCTTCCTGCCCGAGGTACGCGAGTTCTACGACCTTGAGCACCTCTGGGAAGATGCCCATCTTACCCGCATCCCCGACCTTGACTGATATATACACCTTATTATATATATAATATATAGCTATCATGAACAATTTCAATCCCAAAGATAAGCGACCCAACGACCAGCAACCCAAGATGCCCAAGTTCAACATGAACTGGCTCTACATATCGGTGCTTATCTTTATCGCCGTCATCGCCTTTAGCGGCGGAGGCAACCTGTTGGGCGTACAGGGCGTAAGCCAGGAGGCTACATACACCAAGTTCAAAGAATACGTAAGCAAGGGTTACGCCAGCAGGATTATCATCAACAACCAGGAGCACGAACTCAAGATGTATGTCAAGCCCCAAGCCCTCAAAGCCGTCTTCAACCAGCCGGCAGAGAAACTGGGCAAAGACCCATACGTCAAAGTCAACTATGGTTCGGTAGACAAGATAGAAGACTTCCTCTTGACAGCCCAGAAGAGCGGCAAGCTCAAGGACTACGACTACGAGAGACCCAATGAGAACACCCTGCTCAACCTACTCTACAACTTCGGTCCCTTCCTGCTGCTCATCTTCGTATGGTTCTTCTTCATGAACCGCATGAACAGCGGCGGAGCCGGCGGCGGCGTGTTCAATGTCGGCAAGAGCAAAGCCAAGCTCTACGAGAAAGCCGGCGAGATGGGCGTCACATTCAAGGATGTGGCTGGTCAGGAAGGCGCCAAGCAAGAGGTGGCCGAGATAGTGGAGTTTCTGAAAAACCCCGAGAAGTTTACTGAGCTCGGAGGTAAAATCCCCAAGGGAGCGCTGCTTATCGGCCCTCCCGGAACCGGTAAGACGCTGCTGGCCAAAGCCGTGGCAGGCGAGGCCGACGTGCCTTTCTTCTCGATGAGCGGTTCCGACTTTGTCGAGATGTTTGTCGGCGTGGGAGCCAGCCGCGTGCGCGACGTATTCCGTCAGGCCAAGGAGAAGGCACCCTGCATCATCTTCATCGACGAGATCGACGCCGTAGGACGAGCCCGCAGCAAGAGCCCCGCCACCGGCGGCAACGACGAGCGAGAGAACACCCTCAACGCCCTGCTCACCGAGATGGACGGCTTCGGCACCAACTCGGGTGTCATCGTGCTCGCTGCCACCAACCGAGTAGACATGCTCGACAAGGCACTGCTCCGTGCAGGCCGTTTCGACCGTCAGATACACGTAGACCTGCCCGACCTGGCTGAGCGAAAGGCCATCTTCAATGTCCACTTGCGCCCGCTGAAGAAGGACGATACCGTAGACGTAGACTTCCTTGCCCGCCATACACCCGGATTTTCTGGCGCCGACATCGCCAATGTCTGCAACGAGGCTGCCCTCATCGCCGCCCGTCACAACAGCACCCATGTGGGCAAGCAGGACTTCCTCAACGCCGTAGACCGCATCATCGGCGGTCTGGAGAAGAAGACCAAGGTAATGACCGCCGACGAGAAGCGCGCCATAGCCATCCACGAGGCCGGCCACGCCACCATCTCGTGGTTCTGCCAGTACGCCGACCCTCTGCTCAAGGTCACCATCGTACCCCGCGGTCAGGCCCTGGGCGCCGCATGGTATCTGCCCGAAGAGCGCGTCATCACCACCAAGGAGGAGATGCTCGACGAGATGTGCGCCCTGCTCGGAGGCCGCGCCGCAGAAGAGCTCTTCCGCGGTTCCATCTCCACTGGCGCCATGAACGACCTGGAGCGCGCCACCAAGAGTGCCTATGGCATGGTGGCTTATGCCGGTATGAGCGAAGCATTGCCCAATATCTGTTATTACAACAACCAGGAGTACCAGTTCCAGCGCCCCTACTCTGAGACCACAGCCAAGCTGATGGACGAGGAAGTGCTCAAGATGATTAACACCCAGTACGAGCGCGCCAAAAAACTGCTCAACGAGCACGCCGAGGGTCACCGCCAGCTGGCAGAGCTGCTCTTCCAGAAGGAGGTAATCTTCGCTGAAGACGTAGAGAAAATCTTCGGCAAGCGCCCATGGGTGAGCCGTTCAGAAGAAATCATCGAGGCCAACGAGGCCAATGCCCCCAAACTCGAGGATATGCCCGAGGCTGTGAAGCAGGCTCAGGCCGAGCACGAGCGTGCCAAGGCTGAAGCCGAAGCCAACCGCAACAACAAAGAAAATCAAGATAAAGAGGAGGAGTAAGACTATGAGTCCAAAAATGAAGAATTTTATCGTCCGCGCCATCACTGGCGCCCTGTTTGTTGCCATCATGGTCGCCGGACTTCTGGACCCCACCGCCATGATAGGGCTCTTCGCCCTCATCACAGGCCTTGCCCTGTGGGAATATACAGGTTTGGTCAACAACATTGAGAATGTCTGCATCAACCGGTTCATCTCTACCGTGGCAGGCGTCTATCTCTTTGTCGCCATCGCCGGCATCAACAGCGGCATCATCCAGACCAATGCCGTCTTTGTGCCCTATCTGCTCACGGTGGTCTATCTCTTTATCAGCGAGCTCTACACCCGCAACGCCAATGCCGTCAACGACTGGGCCTATACCATGCTCGGCCAGATGTATATCGCCCTGCCCCTGGCGTGCATCAATGTGCTGGCCTTCCGCCAGCAGCCCGACGGCACCATCTCCTTCTACTTCCTGCTGCCCCTGTCGGTCTACATCTTCCTGTGGGTCAACGACACCGGCGCCTACCTCAGCGGCTCACTCTTGGGACGCCACAAGCTCTTCCCCCGCATCAGCCCCGGCAAGTCGTGGGAAGGCTCCATCGGCGGCGGACTCTTGGTGCTCGCCGTAGCAGCCCTGCTCGGATGGTGGGAGAACAGCCACGAGTGTCTCTCCGGCCTCTCTGTCATCGAGTGGATGGGCCTCGGACTGGTAGTGGTATTCTTCGGCACCTGGGGTGACCTCGTCGAGAGTCTCTTCAAGCGCACCCTGGGCATCAAGGACAGCGGCACCATCCTGCCGGGCCACGGTGGCATGCTCGACCGTTTCGACTCATCGCTTATGGCCATCCCCGCATCTGTCATCTATATCTATTCACTCACCTTACTCTAAAAGATGAAGCAAGTAAAACCCAAGAAGAACTTAGGCCAGCACTTCCTGATAGACCTGGGCATAGCCCGGCGTATAGCCGACACCGTAGATGCCTACCCCGACCTGCCCGTGCTCGAGATAGGACCCGGCATGGGCGTGCTCACCCAGTATCTGGTAGAGAAGCCACGCCCCGTCAAGGCCATCGAGATTGACCGCGAGTCGGTGGTTTACCTCCACGACCGTTTCCCCAAGCTCCAGGACAACATTATCGGCGACGACTTCCTGCGCATGGACCTCACCACCATCTTCGACGGCCAGCCCTTTGTGCTCACGGGCAACTACCCCTACGACATATCCTCACAGATATTCTTCAAGATGCTCGACAACAAGGAGCTCATTCCCTGCTGCACCGGCATGATACAGCGCGAGGTGGCGCTGCGCATGGCGGCACAGCCCGGCAACAAGACCTACGGCATCCTATCGGTACTCATACAGGCATGGTACAATGTGGAATATCTCTTCACTGTAGATGAAGACGTGTTCAACCCACCGCCAAAGGTGAAGAGTGCGGTGATAAGAATGACGCGCAACGACGTGACCTCACTGGGCTGCGACGAGCGTCTCTTCAAGCGTCTGGTCAAGACGGTGTTCAACCAGCGCCGCAAGATGCTTCGCGTGAGCATCAAACAGATGTTCGGGGCGCAGAAGCCAGCAGACGAGTTCTTCACCCAGCCTATCATGACCCGACGCCCCGAACAGCTTGCTATCTCCGAGTTTGTCGACTTGACCAACCAGATAGCCCCCTACATGGGATAATCAATCAGTTTTTACAATTTTATACGAGACATTGCCTTTGCGGATGATATACACTCCCTTGGGCAATGTCTTTATCGTTTGCAGCGAGCCCAACCGCTTGCCGTCGATGGCATACACGGCGGTAGAGGCGGCATCGTCGGTGCCCAGCTCGGGCATGGTGATGCCGTTGGCCGTATTGCCAAAGGAGAAGGAGCTCACCAGCGACTCGGCATAGCTCTTCACCACTTTTTCGCCCTTCTGCAGCACCACGGTGTTGCCCTTGAAGACGATGCGGTTTATGTCTGTGCCTATCTTGTAGCTCACCTCACTGTTCACACCGTCGTTGAGACGGAAGGTGAGCATCGAGTCTTCGGCCCACATGGTACAGCTGCAGCAGAGGGCCAGCAGAGATAAAACTGTCTTTTTCATCTTGATGTTTGTTTAGGCTGCAAATATAGGCAAAATTAGCGAATAAAAGCGACTTGCCCATGATTATTTCAGATTTTGTAAAGATTTCTGGCGTTTTTCTTGTTGTTTCAGAACAAAAGCAGTATCTTTGAGGCGACTAAGAGGACGGAAACCGGCATGACGAGCGAGTTTGTCAGGTCCGTCCAGACCAAAGTTTAAAGTGTATAACATAGTTAACAACGGTCCAAGTCTGTATTACGTGTCAGCGATGAGATGTCTGCAGATGCTAATTGGACTATAATATTTGCAAGCCTCCGAGATGTGATATCTCTGAGGCTTTTTTGTTTGCTTGCGACGCTCCCCCGCTCTCACCGCCGCCACCGCCAATACCGCGGAGTGCATCGACAAATTGGTTTCAGGGTTTGATTTATCGGTTGCGAGTCTTGCCATAAGTATTGCAGAGCCTGCAACCGTCATTTCACACCACAAACTGCATTTCCCGAGCATCTCTGGCTGGATGGTGGTCATTCCCTGTGAGGCGAAGGGCATCAACTGCGAGGCGAGGGGCGTCACCTGCGAGACGAGGGACATCACCTGCGAGGCGAGGGACATCACCGCCCTCGGCACCCTACCCTATGGCCCGCCATAGGCTGACTGCGGGGCTGACCATCAACCCTAAATGCTGGTAAATCACATAGAATAATGACACAAAAACAAGAAAAGGCGGGTTTTTCACGCAAAGGAAGGAAATAATTATTAAATTTGCGATTGACTAATGTCAATCCCGTCAAGTTAACCGCGACGCCCGCCCTCACGCTGTTCTCCCAGGCTGCGACCGGGGGCATATAACTTACCACAATGAAAGATATGAAACTTAAAGACCATTACGATGTGATTATCATTGGTGGAGGCATCACAGGCGCAGGCACTGCCCGCGACTGTAGCATGCGTGGCCTGCGCGTGCTGCTCGTCGAGCGCCACGACTTCACCCACGGCGCCACCGGCCGCAACCACGGCCTGCTGCACAGTGGTGCCCGCTATGCCGTCACCGACCAGGAGAGCGCCACCGAGTGTATCGTGGAGAACAAGATACTGCGACGCATTGCGCCCCACTGTGTCGAAGAGCACGACGGACTCTTCATCACGCTGCCCGAAGACGACCTCGCTTACCAGCAGCTCTTCGTCGACAGTTGTCTGCGTGCCGGCATCCGCGCCGAGATTATCGACCCCAAGCTGGCGCTCAAGCGCGAGCCCTCGGTCAACCCCGACCTGATAGGCGCCGTGGTGGTGCCCGACGGTAGCATCGACCCCTTCCTGCTCACGATGAGCAATGTGCTCGACGCCCGTCGTCATGGTGCCGACATGCTTACCTATCACGAAGCCTCAAGCCTCATCATACGCAACGGAAGGGTCGAAGGAGTAAACCTGCGCAACACTATAACCGGTGAGCGCATGGAGGCCCACGCCACCATCACCATCAATGCCGCCGGCATTTGGGGCATGGAGATAGCGCGCATGGCTGGGGTGACGGTCAACATGTTTCCCGCCAAGGGCTCGCTGCTGGTCTTCGGCCACCGCGTCAACAATATGGTCATCAACCGCTGCCGCAAGCCTGCCAACGCCGACATACTCGTGCCGGGCGACGTCATCACCGTGATAGGCACCACCTCCGAGCGCGTGCCTATGGAGGAAGTCGAGAACATGAGGGTAACCCCCGAAGAGGTCGACGTGCTGCTCAAGGAGGGATGCAAACTGGCGCCCTCGCTGGCGTCAACGCGAATTTTGCGTGCCTATGCCGGAGTGAGGCCACTCGTGGCAAGCGACCACGACACCACGGGTCGCAGCATAAGCCGAGGCATCGTGTGTCTGGACCACGAGGTGAGAGACGGACTTGCGGGCTTCATCACCATCACCGGCGGCAAACTCATGACCTACCGACTCATGGCCGAGATGGCTGCCGACAAGGTGTGCGAGAAGCTCAACATACAGCGTGAGTGCGAGACAGCCATCACGCCGCTGCCCAACCCCGAAATGCGCAGCGACAAGGCGTTCCGCCGCCATGGAACCATGACTCCCGAGCCGCTGGTGTGCGAGTGCGAGGGTGTATCGCGCCGCGATGTGCAGCAGCTCATAGACAACCATCAGGTCACCAGCCTCTCCCAGCTGCGCCGACGCACCCGCCTGGGCATGGGCACCTGTCAGGGACAGCTCTGCGCCTATCGCGCCGAGCGCATGCTCGAAGAACTCTGCCACAAGACCAAGGCCCAGAGCCGTCAGGACGTGATGCGTTTTCTCAACGAGCGCTGGAAGGGTATGGCTGCCGTAGCCTGGGGCCCCACACTGAGCGAATGTCAGCTCATGGGCTACATCTACCAGTCTATCTTGGGAATTAGGAAAGAGAAATAACAACGACAAGCAATCAGAATAACGTGAAATTTGATTCTATTATAATAGGTGGAGGTCTCAGCGGACTCACTTGCGGCATCAGCCTTGCCGAGGGTGGGCAGCATGTGGCCATCATCAGTCGCGGACAGAGCAGCATGTTCTTCAGCGACGGTTCGTTCGGTCTCCTGGGCTACGACACCGACGGCAACGAAGTGACACACCCCGCCGAGGCTATGGGCCAGTTGGCCGCCACGCATCCCTACACCAAGATGGGTGCCGAGCGCACCCTCGCTCTTGCCCGTCGGGCGCAGTCACTGCTCCAGGCAGCCGGCGTAGAGATGGACGGCAGCTGCGACGCCAACCACACGCGCGTCACCCAGTTTGGCACCGCCATGCCGGCATGGCTCACCATCGTGGGCCACGACAAAGACGGCGAAGCCACCTTCCCCTTCATCTACGGCAGAAGCATCCAGACCACACTGCAAAAGCGATTTGAACTCCTCGGCGGAACCTATCTGCTGGGCGACGAGATAGTGGCTGCCAAGGCGTGGAGCGCCGATGGCGCAAGGCTCATAAGCGTGACATCGAAGCACCTAAACGCCGAGCCGCTCGAAGCCGACCACTTCGTGCTGGCGACAGGCTCGTTCTACAGCGGTGGCATCATGGCCGACTACGAGCACGTGTTCGAGCCCGTGTTCGACCTCCGTGTCGACGCACTCGCCGACCGCAGCCAGTGGGCACTCGACGATGCCTTCGACGAGCAGCCCTTCATGGAGTTTGGCGTGGCTACCGACGCCACATTCAGGGTCACCAAAGACGACAAGACCATCGACAATCTCTTTGCCATCGGAAGCATACTGAGCGGACACAACTCCATCAGCCTCGCCGACAAGGAAGGCGTGTCGATGACCACTGCCCTGCACGTGGCAGAGACCATAAAACAATAAAGAGCTATGAGTAAAGATATACAGTTATACCAGGTCAGCGAGAACGACCTGGAGAAGTGTCTGAAATGTTCCATCTGCAACGCATACTGCCCGGTGAGCGGCGTCACGCTCAAGTTTCCCGGTCCCAAGTGGGCGGGGCCTGACGGCGAGCGCCACCGTCTGAAAGACGAGACCTGCTTTGACGAGAAGACCATGAAGATGTGCCTCAACTGCAAGCGTTGCGAGATTGTCTGTCCGCAAGGCGTCAAGGTGGGCGACATCATCCAGAGCGCCCGCATCAAGTATAGCCTGCAGGGCATAGGCATCAGAGAGTTTATGCTCGCCAATACCGACCTCGTGGGTACGCTCGCCACCCACTCCTTCGGACTCGCCAACCGCGTGGTCAACATGGGACTTACCAAATGGATGCTCCACAAGATGGTGGGCATACACCAGGGCCGCACCTTCCCTGCCTACGCCTCGCACACGTTTGAGGCGTGGTACCGCCGTGAAGCCGCCAAAGGCCAGCAGAGCTTCGACCGCAAGGTGGCTTACTTCCATGGTTGCTATGTCAACTACAACTTCCCCGAACTGGGCAAGCACCTCGTGCGGGTGCTCAACGCCATGGGCTATGGCGTATCACTCATCAAGGGAGAGCAGTGCTGCGGTCTGCCAGCCATAGCCAACGGCATGAGCGAGAAGGCGCGCGCCAACGGCCGCCACCACATAGCC